>JGI20283J15916_100119_pt1 | contig 33493 bp, 39 predicted proteins | sample Plalitdecfosmids_FD_15916 | JGI IMG/M metagenome (IMG submission 15916) | reverse complement strand
CGCCCGCCGGGCGGGTGCCCGTGGTGGTGCAGGCGCTCAGCATCGAAACGCACAGGATCGAGAGAAGTGCCGGGCGTGACACCAGCGAACGCATCGTCACGGAGCGACAGCCATCATACACGTCAACCAAACCCTGTCCTCTTTCCGCTACCGCATTGCACCTAATATACCGGCATTGAATTTCTTGCCTTTTTTCGTGGCTCACGCAAGCTCTTTCGAGAGGCCGGGCAAAATCAGATCGGCTTTCAGCCCGCCGATCGCGCTGCGCGAGAGGGAAAAGCGGCCATGGTATTCAGACACCACCTCGGAAACGATCGACAATCCGAGGCCCGTTCCCGGCCGGCTCTCGTCCAGCCGCCTGCCGCGCTTCATCGCTTCGCTGATCTGTCCCGGCTCCAGCCCCGGCCCGTCATCCTCGACAGTCAGTTCCACCCAGGAGCGACGCGCGATTTCGGCATCGGAGGACGGGTGTGTGCCAGCGGTAAGCGTGACGACCACTCTCGTCTCGGCAAAACGCGCGGCATTTTCCAGAAGGTTGCCGACAACCTCTTCCAGATCCTGCTGCTCCATGCCGAGCACGGCGCTGGCCTGCTCGAAATTCAGCACGAACTGCTTGTCGGGGTTCAGGCGGCGCATCACGCGCACCAGCCGTTCCAGCGCCGGTTCCGCTTCCACTCGGGCAAGGATCGAGCCGCGCTGGGCGGCGATGCGGGCGCGGGAAAGATAGGACTGCACCTGCGCCTGCATGGCGTCGGCCTGCGCACGCACCAGATCGCCATGCTGCGGCTCCAGCGTGCGGGCCTCGTTCAGAAGAACGGCAATCGGCGTTTTCAGCGAATGCGCGAGATTGCCGACCTGCATACGGGCGCGCTCCACCAGCCGCCGGTTGCTGTCGATCAGCGCGTTGACCTCATTCGCCAGCGGCTGGATTTCGCGCGGGAAATCACCTTCGAGGCTTTCCGCCTCTCCGCCCCTGATCTTGCCGAGCGCAACGCGAGCCTGATCGAGCGGCCGCAGACTGTAGAGAATGGCCAGACCGTTGACGACCAGACTGCCGACGCCGAAGACGGCGAGCGCCAGATAAAGGCTGTTGGAAAAATCGCGCACATCGTCTTCAACAACATTCAGATTGCCGGAGACGCGAAACCGCGCCGCACGGCCCTCACCATCAAGCACGACTTCCGTTTCGGCCACGCGCACCTTATTGCCCGCCTCATCGGTGACGGCATAAAACCGCTCATAGCGGTTGTCGAAAGGCGCATCGATGATGCTCGGCACCGGCAGGGACGAGACGCCGAGCGAAGAGGAGACCAGCGGCGCGGTCTGGAAGTTGCCGAGCGGCTCCACCACCCAGTACCAGCCGGTATCGGGCTGCGAAAACCTGAGATCGCCGAGCTGCGGACTGCCCGCCAGCGTGTTCTCGTTGGAAATCGTCACGGAATTGATGACGTTATAGAGCTGGGCGCGCAGGAGATCGGTGAAGCTGCGCTCCACGCCCTGCCGGTAGAGCGTCGAAATCACGACGGCGATTACCACCAGCGCCAGCGCCGACCAGGCAGAGGCGAGCAGCAGAACGCGGGCGGTAAGAGAGTTACTTCGCATCTGCCGGCGCTTGCATCCGGTAACCGAGACCACGGATCGTCTCGATCAGATCAACCCCGAGCTTCTTGCGCAAACGTCCGACAAACACCTCGATCGTGTTGGAATCTCTATCGAAATCCTGATCGTACATATGTTCGACCAGCTCCGTGCGCGAGACGACCTCGCCCATGTGATGCATGAGATAGGAGAGCAGGCGGAACTCGTGCGAGGTGAGCTTCAGCGTCACGCCGTTGACGGTCGCCTTGGAGGATTTGGTGTCGAGCTTGACCGGACCGCAGACGAGTTCGGAGGAGGCATGGCCGGCGGCGCGGCGGATGAGCGCGCGCACACGGGCGAGAACTTCTTCGACATGGAAGGGCTTGGTCACGTAATCGTCGGCACCGGCATCGATGCCCGCCACCTTGTCGCTCCAGCGATCGCGGGCAGTGAGAATGAGGACCGGCATGGCCTTGCCTGCGGCGCGCCATTTCTCGACGACGGTGATGCCGTCCATCTGCGGCAGGCCGATATCGAGAACGATCGCGTCATAGGGCTCGGTATCGCCGAGATAATGCCCTTCCTCGCCGTCGAATGCCTGATCGACAACATAACCGGCTTCTTTCAGCGCATCGGTCAGCTGACGATTGAGATTGGCATCATCCTCAACCACGAGAATACGCATTGTCCGCCCTTTCCTGTGTCCCGGCCCGCGCGCGCGTTGCCGGTCATGCTAAGTCTCTCGGATCGTTTTCCGATATTTCGGCGATGCGGGCAAGGCTACATCGGCACGCGCATCGTCACCTTGCGCGGGCGCTCGCCATTGCCCTGGACGAGAACGGTGACGACACAGGACTGACCGTCGCCGGAGGGATAGACCGAAAGAAGCTGGCCGCCGGTTTCGCGCACCACGCGGGAGACGGCTGCGCCGCAGTCGCTCGCAGCCAGAATGTAATGGCCCTGCAAATCAGCCTCGGGCGCCGTGAAACCGGAAAGCCCGGCTGCAAGCGTCGCGATGATGAGAGGTGATGCCATTGCACAAATCTTCCAGATAAATCGGGTGCGTCTCGAACCGTATTGTGACCGAAGTTGTAGCGCAAAGCGTCTGAATGGCAAATGAATGCCGCCCCCCGCCGCAACGGCGCACGGTGGGGACGGCATGGGTGCAAATCCTGTCAGCGGATGGCGCGGGTTGCCGAAAGGCGGCCGTAAAGCGCGATCAGGCCGCCAATTCCGCCCGCCACCGTCACCAGCCCCTCCGCCAGCTCGCCCTGCAGACCTGCGGGCAGGTTAAGACCGGCGATGCTGAAAAGCGGTGCGAAAACCGCGATCAGCGCGCCCCAGATCGTGCGCGATTGATACCATGGCTTGGTAGTGTCCATAATCTCGTCCTTTGCGTTGTTTTTCAGGCAGTTGTCAGAGCGGGAGAAGGGCTTGCGCCGCCACTCCGGAGGGCACCGCGCGGCCGAGCTGGCGGACACGCACGGAAATGTGATCCCGCAATGCCGGGAAATCTGTGAGTTCATCCGTGGCGGGGTACAACCATAAGGGTTCGGAGACCTCCGCCGTGCGTCGCACGACCTCGCCGTCCAGCACCTCCACGTGGTAACGCTCGAAAGGCTCGTCCAGTGGTATCTCCGTGGCGTCCCAGCCATCGGCGTCCACCCGGCCCCGGCGCATCCAGCGCAGCAGAACGCCGTCCCTGCGTCGCTCGCCGGAAAGATGCGCCGGCGCAAGCGGCGTCTGCGCCCGCACGCCACCCTCGAAGGCGAAAGGCCCGGCGGGAGCGCCCCCCTTTCCTGCAGCTTCAGCGATCCAGTTCAGGCGACGTCCGCACTCGCTCGCGGCAAGGCCGAGCGGCTTTACCGCCCCATCCAGCACCACGACCGCGCTGCCGATGGCCGCGCCTGCGGCAAGTGCGTCTTCCGTGCCGCCAAGCCCACGCAGCAGGGCGGAAAGCCGCCAGCGAGAGGGCGTGATTTCCTCGGCCCGCGCAAAAGCGACGATCTCCCAGACACCGTTTGCAGCCATGACCGCAATGCGGTTCTCACCGTTCAGCACCGAAAGTTCCTCAGCCGAGGAAAGCTCGCCGGAGGGCAGATCGATCAGGACGGTGTTTTTGCGGTCGAAACGGCCGGACGGACCAGGCGTCAGAGGCATCGTCAGCGCACCGATCATCGCGGGCCGGTCGAGCACGGCGCGCTGGCGGTAGCCTTCCGCACCCGGCGAAGCGGAGACGAGAACCGGCCGCCAGGGCCTCGCAAAAACTGCGATCCGCGCCGAATCTTCCGGCGCGGCGCCGTCATGGCGTGGCAGGTCGAGAAACAGCACCTCCGGGGCAAAACCTTCCGTACCGGTTCCACCACCCGTGCGCCGTTCATCCGCAGCGCCTGCGAAAACGGAGAGGGCAGCGGAAAAGGCGCGCGCTTCCACCTGACGCACATTGCCGTCTTCGATCCGGCTGACCAGAAACCGTCCTGCCGGCGCTTCCGCAAAAACGCCTTGCGGAAGGCGGATGCAATCGCCGGGTTCCAGAGCGATATCTCCAGGCGGCAGGGCAAAGCGCAAGCTGCGCCGCGCCTGCCGGTTGTCGCGCAACAGAGCCTCAGCCGCCGCTTCCGCCGTTTCCACCGAGAGGGCAGCGTTGAGATCGAGCCGCATCACCCGGCTACCGGCATCATCGATGCGGCGCGAACGCACGCTGGCCTGCTCGTAATCAAGCGCGGGATTGAACGAGGTCAGCACAACTTCAGCCGCGAAATCGCTGTCATGGCCGCGATTTTCCGACCACAACGGCTCGTCCTCCAGATCGGCGACCAAGGCCACGTCACGAAGGGGCAGCACCGCCGAGTTGCGGGAACGGAAGCGCAGGGTTCCGCCATCTTCAGTGGCATCCACTTGAAACGCGGCCATCAACGGTTCCAGCAGGTTGCGGGCGGAGGTGACGTCGCCCTGCACATAACCGGTCAGGTCGCCGCTGACGGCGGAGACGTCGAAACCGGAAAAGCCGTGATCGGTGAGGATTGCCGCAATCGTATCCGCAAGCGTCGCGGTTCCGAGCCTCCCGTTCAGCCAATGGCCGGTGCGCCAGTTTGCGCCGTCGCTCCAGACCGCTCCATTCTGCGGAAAGGCCGGAAAAGGCCGCGCATCCCAGGTCCACAGGTAAACCCGGTTCCTGTCCACCATCGCGGCATCGCCTTCGCCCGTCCAATGCTCAAGATGTGCTTCCAGAAACCGCCGCTGCTGGCTGTCGGCGCGACCCCTGCGAGAAAAATAGGGAAAGGCGTTTTCCGCCGATTTCGGATCGGGAAAGACATTCGGGCGCGTCGCACTCTTGTCCACCGCCGGGCAGCCGAGTTCGGTGAACCAGACCGGCTTCGATCCCGGAACCCATGCGGTCGGTGTGGTTTTCTCTGCGCCCTTCACCCGCTCGTAGTGGGCGCTCAGCCACCAGTTTCCGATGTCCTTGTAACGGAACACCCATGGCTTGCCCTTCAACCCATCGGTGATGGGCGTGCGCCGCCGCGCCACGCGATCCGCGTCGCTGGCGTAATACCAGTCGAAGCCTTCGCCTGCCGTCATCGCACGGCGGAAGACGCCAGCATCGTCCGGGCCGCTCATGCCATCAGGATTGCCGTTTGCGACGTCCTCATCGCGCCAGTCGGAAAGCGGCATGTAATTGTCGATGCCGATGGCATCGATATCGGGGCTTGCCCACAGCGGATCGAGATTGAAGAACACGTCGCCCGAACCGTCCGCCGGCTGGTAGCCGAAATATTCGCTCCAGTCCGCGCCATAGGTCAGTTTCGTCTCCGGCCCGACAACGGCGCGCACGTCCGCCGCCAGTCGCACCAGTTCCTCCACGAAAGGAAAGGCATCGTTGCGGTCGCGCAGACCTGTCAGGCCGCGAAGCTCCGAACCGATCAGGAAGGCGTCAACGCCGCCCACTTCTGCCGCCAGCGCCGCGTAATGCAGCACCATGCGGCGATATCCTTCTTCGCGGTTGCAGAAGGTGGAAATTTCCGCCCGTGCTGCCGCGCTGCGGTCGGGCGAACCTGCCCTACCGGGGGCCGGAAAACAGGTGATGCGCCCGCGCCAGCCATAGGCGTCCTGTTCGCCTTTGCCATAGGGGTCAGGCAGGCCGTTGCCGGCCGGCACATCCATCATCACGAAGGGGTAAAGGCAGACCTTCAGCCCACGCGCCTTGAGGTCGGCTATCGCCTGCACCACGCTCGCATCATCCGGCGTGCCGCCATAGGCCGGTCCGCCATCGTGGGGGCTTACCAGATGCGCCTCCCCACGTGACAGGCCGGCGACGGACCACGGGGCGCTTTCCCGGTCGCGGTCGGCCACTTCCACGCCCGGCAGAATGCGGCATTCGCCCGCCCGCATGTCAGTGCCGAACCAGCTCACCACAAGGGCCACATTGCGAAGGTTGGGGCAAAGCGCCTGCAATTCGTCGATGGCCGCCTGCCAGTCGGTCGAAGCCGTAAGACCGTTGCGGTTCATGATGCGGCTTTCACCCAGGCCGGTACGTTCGGAAACCTGCGCCGTGGCGTAGCCGTGCTCCGTCGCACCGGGGATGATGGTGATGGCGCGGATGGCTTTTTCCAACCTTCCGACCGGCCGCACCACCTCGAACTGCATGAGCGGAATGCGATTGCCATAGCTGTCGAGCTGCAGGCGTTCGAACACGACATAGGCCAGCCCCCGGAAAGCTGGCGCGTTGCCCGCGCCCTGTTTCGCCTCGATCAGCGGATCGGGCAGTTGGGTTTCGCTGCCGGGATAAAAACGCATCTCGATGTCTGTTAGGTCCAGTTCCCGCCCATCGGCCCAGACGCGCCGCACCATGGCCGCTTCGCCTTCGGATAGCCCGACGGCAAGATTGGCGAAGTATCGATAGGTTTCCACCTTCGGGCCGCGATTGCCCTTGCCGCCGCGGCGCTCCACCTCCACGCTTTCCTCGAAGCGCGTCGCCCAGATGAGCGTGCCGCCGATCCTCGCCGTGCCGTAAAGCCGGTTGATGGCGGCGCCCTCGTCCGCACCGGGAATGCGCGCCGTCGAAAGCCTTGCGCCCGATCCGGTCCGTCCGTTCGAAAGCAACGCACGGTCGACGGCATTGCCCGCCAGCGCACCAGCCGCGCGGCCGATAACGGCGCCCAGAGGGCCGAAAACGCCGCCGAGTGCTGCACCCGCCGCCTGAAAGATAATGGTCGCCATGGGTCGCCTCGGAAAATATCAGGGATCGGGAAAACGGAAGACGCCGGCAATGCGCCGCCTCCAGCCCGGAACGAGGGCGGAGCGCACCACCGCTGCCTGTTCATAGGCGTGGATGAAATGTTGCTGTCCGGCGAAGATGCCGAGATGTTTCGCCGCCGCGTCGCGCCGCCAGCGGAACAGCAGAACGTCGCCCGGCATCGCTTCGTCCATGTCGCGCACGGTCGCGAAATAGCGCTTCGCCGCCGCCATCAGCCGGTCTTCGCCGCCGCGCTCCGCCCAATCAGGCGCATAGGGCGGTGGCAGTTCGGGTTCCTCGCCATAAAGCGTGCGCCAGATGCCCCTGACGAGGCCGAGGCAATCGCAGCCGACGCCCTGCAATGACGCCTGATGCCGGTAGGGTGTGCCAATCCAGCCTTGCGCCAGCGCCAGCACTCTTTCTCCAGTCCCGTTCATGGAAACAACGCCTTGCCATCATGGGTCTGACTGCCGCTGGCGTAGGAATAGGCGAAGTCCGCGCCCGGCAGCTGCGGAAAGCCGCGAAAATTCAGATGATTGGCGAATTTCGTCTTGCAGGTCGCAAAGCTCTTGTCGCATCCGGCCGTGACTTCGAAAACGTCACCCGTTGACGGCGCCTGTTCCGGGGGCAACCAGAAGGACAGAAGCGTGCCGCCATCGCGCTTCTCGTGCCCGTCGAGATCGAAACTCTTGCCGGTGAGCCGTCCGCTCAGGAACCTCATCTTGCCCCGGCTGAAGAAACCGTCCTTGAAAGCCTCAAGCCCCGTCGCCAGCAGATTGCCCGCCGCATCCACACCCGTAACCTTGCCGCCGCCGGTAAATCGCTTGAGATCGACGCCGCAGCGCCTGTCGCCAAGTGCGGCATCGCAGCGCCGCCCATAGACCCTGCCCTGCGGCTGGCCGAGGCGATGCGCGATGCTGCGTAGCTCGGCGCGAAACGCTCCGCCCGCCCGTGTCACCTCGCCGATTTCCCGCATGTTGAGCAACAGATGTTGTTCGGGCGCCTGCCAGTTGACGAGGAACAGCGCCACCTGTGCGCCATCGAAACGCCCGGCAGCGAGATCGCTTTCCGAAATTGCCTCGCTGGAAAAACCGCCCGTCACCTCGCCCGCACTCGCGCCCAGCCCAACCTCGCTGTCGCCATCGCTCGCCCCAAAGCCGCTTGCGGCCAGATAATCTGTGCCGCCGAAGGACAGGGTCTCGTCATGGTCGGTAAAGCCGATCAACACACCGTCCTTCAGCGTCACCTGCCAGCAATGGCAGGTGGTGGTGGCGTCGCCTTCCAGATGTTCGGCAAGGGCGGGAGGAATGGTCTTCATGGCAGGATTTCCATCAGTGGAATGGAGGGAATACGCCCCGCCTCGAAGGCAGTCAGGTTGATGTCGATGCGATCGATCGCGAACCGCACCGGCACGTCGAATTCGTAACCGGCGCGGATGGCTACGCCGGCAGGCGGCACCTGCCCAGCGCGAAACGTCACCATGCCGGTTGAATGATCGACCGAAAAATCCGTTGCCGAGGCTTTCACCCCTGCTATGGAAACGACGACAGAACCCTCGACCGGCTTTTCCAGCCGACGGGTGAAGGCGCCGCCCGCATCGGCATAGGTCTTCAACAGCTGAAAACTTGCAGTCATGCCATCGCCGGTGCCGATCCGCTGGTCGGTAGCGGCGGGTGTCGCGCCTGGCGGGCAGGATTTAAAATCTACCGGATCGCGAAAACGGAAGCCATAAAGTTCGCCGCGACGCGCCTCGAAAAAGGAAAGCACCTCGTAAAGATCGGCGACGGAGCGGATGCCGGATCCGGCGTCATAGGCGCGTCTGGCATTCTTCCAGCGCTGATTGCGGTTCTCCCGCCCGTTGGAAAGGTTGACGATATCGGTCCGTCTCACCGGCCCGCCGCTGGTGCCGAGCGCCAGCCGCAGCGGAAACCGCACTTCATGAAATGCCGCCATGTCGTTGTTCCACGAATCTTTTTGCTGTGTTGGGAAATACGTCGCGCGCCCGAAGGGGCGTGCAGCGCCTCACAATCCGCGCTGGCCGCGCCCGACACTGCGGGCGAGCATGGCGGCAATCTGGCCTTCGCTTTTCCTGAAGCTCGCCGCATCGGTCGCAGTCACATTGAAGACGATCTGCGCTCCGCCGCCGCCTGCGGGTGCAGCAACACCCAGAGCCCCATCCGAACCGCGTTTCAGCGGCAGGATGGCCTCCGCGCCCGCCTCGCCCATCAGGCCTAGCCCCGCCCCCATCGGGAAGAAGGCGGGGCTGGAGACGACGCCGCCATCCGCAAAAGGCGTGATACTGCGTCCCGGCACCCCGCCATCGGCGAAGGCAAACAGCGAGCCGCCACCGTTCAAAAGCCCACCGACGGCATTGCCGATCATGCTCTCCAGCGGCTTCAGCCCGGCGGAAAGCGCCATGCCGGAGAGCTTTTGTCCAAGCCCGCGCAACACCTCGTCCAGCCCCTTGCCGCCCGTCGTCGCCGCCTGCATGGCGGAGGTCAGCGCCGCCCCGAACCGCTCGGAGCGCCGTTCGAGATCGCCCATCACATCCGCAAGCACTTCCGCCTCCTCGCGGCTCTCCGCAATCGATCCTTCGCCTGCCATCGCGCTTGCCTTTCTGATTCAAAACGGAGCCGTATATTTTTGAATTGTTCGTGGTTTTCACGGAAAAATGCGCCTCCAAAAGAGGAAGCCACAGATCACCCATCCGGAAACCGCCGTATCATCGCCTCCATCGCCGGACGGTCGATAGTGCTGGAAATGGCGCGTGTGCCGCCTGTCATCGCGAAGAACTCCCTTGGTGTCAGCCGCCAGAAGGTTTCGGAGGAAAGCCGCAGCAGGCAGAAGCCGGTGTGGATCACCGCCTCCCAGGGGAAAGGACGCGGTGTCACACTCCCCGCCTCGCCTGCTGCGGCGCTTAGGGGTCCGGCGGCGTCTGCCCTTTCGGACCGGCGAAGGTCGCGGTCAGAAGATCGGCGACGATTGCGGCGTGGCCGGCGATGCCGCCCTCGACGGTGGCAGCGGCGACATCCTCATCGGAAAACACATTGCCCGCGCCGCGCAGGCCCGCGCCGATCACCCGGATCATGTCGGCCGCCTTCATGCGCCCGCTTGCGAAACGTTCGGCAAGCGCGGTCAGGTCGTCGGCCTGAAAGGTGGTTTCGAGTTCGGCGAGAGCGCCGAGCGTCAGGCACAGAATGCGCCGCTCCCCGTCGATCAGCGCCTCGATCTCGCCGCGGTGGCGGTTGGCTCGCCCGTAACGCAATCCCTGCGGCATCAGATCGCTCCGAAGGTGAGGAGACCGGCCGATTCCAGCGCGATCTCGAATTGCACTTCGCCATCATGGCGGCCGGAATATTCGAGCGCGACGATCTGAAACGGCCCGGTGATGGTGCCGAAATCGGGAATGACAATCTGCCAACCCGGAATTGTGCCGGCGAAAAACGCGCCGCGCACCAGCGCATCGCTTGCCAGGTCCTTGAAGATGCCGGAAGCCGTCAGCGACGCCCGCTGTACGCCGGCACCGGCCAGCAATTCTCGCCAGCGCCCAGCACTTTCACCGTCCGTTATGTCCACGGCCTGGGCGTTGAACGCCAGCCGCTTGGTTCTCAGCCCCGCCACAGTCGTGTAGGCACCGGAATTGTTGATCTTCAGCAGCAGGTCCTTGCCCTTTTGCGCCACCATTCGTGTTCTCCTTGTTGTCTCGATTGATGTTGCCGCCCTGCTAAAGGCCTGCTACCAATAGCTTTCCAGCCCCTCGCACCTCCGATTTTCATCATGTCCGATGCCGCCCCTCCCACGTCTCGTGCGCGCCTTATCGGCGTGCTTGCGGTTGGGCAGGTCGTCAGCTGGGGCACCTGTTTCGATATGCTGGGCCTGCTCGGACCCAGGATCGGCCAGGAACTGGCAATCACGAACGAGATCGTTTTTGCCGGCCTTACCGTGATGATGACGATAAGCGCGCTGTGCGGACCGCTTCTGGGAAGAACTCTCGTGCGCCACGGCGCAGCACCCGTCCTTGTGGCGGGTTCGTTGCTCTTCACCGCCGGTTTTATCGTGCTGGCCTTTGCAGGCGGCGTAACAAGCTATGTCCTCGGCTGGGTCGTGATGGGTTTTGCCGCAGCCTGCGGCCTGACGACGGCTGCCCACACCGCCGTGGTGGAGCGTGTCGGTGCTGAAAGCGGACGGTCGCTGACGCTTCTGATGTTGTTTACCGGGCTTTCGGCGGCGATTTTTCTGCCCGTCACAGCATTCGCAAATCAGCACTTCGGCTGGCGCAGCATCCTTTTCGGGTATGCCTGTCTGCAATTTTTTGTTCTTCTGCCTCTTTACGTCTTTGCTCTTCCCGGGCGACCGGCCCGCAGAGTGGCGAAGCCGAAGGACGCACCCGCCATTTCACCGGCGCCTGCCGATACACGACGCGCCTTTGTGCTTCTGGCGGCAATGACGACGATCAGCGCCTTCACGACCTTCGGCCTGTCGCCGCTCCTGCCCTTGCTGCTGGTGCAGGCGGGCGCTTCGCAATCGCTTGCCGTGCAGCTGGCGGCCGTGCGCAGCATACTTGCCATCACGGCGCGCGGGCTGGATTTTCTGCTCGGAAAACACGGAGGCCCTTTCGTCACCGCCGTGATCGGCTTCTGTCTGCTGCTCGTGTCCTTCATCCTGCTGATCGTTTTTGCCCCGGCCATGCCCGCTTTCATCGGCTTCATCGTTTTCTTCGGCTTTGGCGCTGGCGTGCTCACCGTCAGCCGGGCCGTATTGCCGCTGGCGGTATTTTCCCCGGAGCAATACGGCCTTCAGGCCGCGCGCATTTCCCTGCCGCAGAACCTTGCCATTGCCGTGGCCCCCGTCATTTTCACGCTGGCGCTGGATCGTGGCGGGGTATCGGCCATGCTGACCATCGCCGCCGTGCTGATCGGCATTTCGTTTCTGCTGCTGGTCATCCTCTGGAGAGCCGTGCGCAAACAGGCTTCCTGAGCCGGCCCTATTCCGTCACCGCCCTGAAATGCATTTCTGCAAGGAAATTCCGTGTCTTCGGCTCGCGCCGCGAGCGGGTGGAGAGAAATTGCAGATTGACGAGCGAGACGCCGGCGAGCGGAAGGGCTGCGTCGTCGAGCAGGATTTTCACGCGCTCGGCGATTTCCTCCGCGCGTTTGCGGCCATTGGCATCACCCCAGATTTGAAGCGACAGAAAATGCTCCTCGGCCTTTTCCGTCGCCGTCGAATAATCGCGGCTTTCGAGATCGCCGATGACGATTGACGGCAAGAGCCCACGCGACAAAAGCCGATCAACGACGCCACCGGGGGTGAGCGCCACCAGCGCGGCGTCCCCGGCAAGCCTTGTGAAAATTGCCTTTAAAAGCGGGTTTGCGGCGCTCACGGGCTTTCCTCCTCGCAGCGGCAGACGATGAAGCGGCCGGTTTCGTCCGGGTCCATCACGGTGCGGATCGCCAGAATACGCCGGCCCTTGCGAAAGCGCATGCCGGCGGCGATATCGCTGCGCCAGGCCAGCCAGACGCGGTGGGTTATCGTCACGCCCTCGGCGGAGGCCCGTTCGTGGGACGTATCGGACACGGGTTCGATCGCGGCCCAGAGTGAGCGCAGGACATTCCAGCTTTCCGCAGCACCGCCCTGCCCGTCCGGCGTTTGCGTGCGCACGTCCAGTTCCAGCCGCGCCGTCAGCTTGCCGGGGTCGAGAAAAACGAGGTTCATGGTTTAAAGCCCCACACGGCAGAAAGGCGACACCAGCCGCTCATAACCGGCGGGAACACCAGCCGGCTGGTTTTCCAGAGCGACGGCGCCACGAAAGGCGAACATCTGGGCAACATGCATCAGCATGGCCCGTTTCAGCGTATCGGGCACATCCGTTCCCGCCTCGCCATAACCGGCAGCGAAGTCGATCTCGATGCCGTTCATCGCCCGCCCAGGCGCTGGCGGATCGCGCAGCCACAGCCTTGCGGGCCGCGCCTCGCCGTCGAGTAATCTGTCGGCGGCGGCGATGTCGGTCGCGCGCCCCTTACCATCGAAAACAACAATCGTTTCGATGGCTTGCACCGGTCCCTTGCCAATCGGAATCACGCCGCTCGGCGGCCATCGGTCGAGATAAAGCCGCCATGTCTGACGTATGAGGCAAAGCCCGGTCGTGCGTTCCAGATGTTCGCGGGCGGTACGGATCAGCGCGGCGAGAAGCGCGTCCTCATCGGCGGTATCGAGACGCAGATGCGCCTTGACCTCGGCAAGCGTCAGCGGCTCCGCCTGCGGCGGATGAATGAGGGCATAGGTCATGGGGTCTCCGGAAAAGATGGCAATCGCGTGAGTGAGTGGGTGCCACTTGTTTCTTCTCCCCGCCGGGGAGAAGAAACGGGCCGAGACATCTACCTTCAACTCACCCCGAACTTCACCAGCTTGATCGCCTCGAAGTTCTGCACGCCGCCGCCCACACGTTTGGTGGTGTAGAACAGCACATAGGGTTTCGCCGAATAGGGATCGCGCAGGATGCGGACGCCGGTGCGGTCGACGACGAGGTAGCCGGCGCGGAAATCCCCGAAAGCGATGCCGAAGCTGTTTGCCGTAACGTTCGGCATGTCCTCGGCTTCCATCACCGGGAAGCCCATCAGCGAGGCGGGCTGGCCGGCAGCGGCTGGCGGATGCCAGAGATAGGCGCCGGTCGTGTCCTTGAAGCGGCGCAGCGCCCCTTGCGTCTTGCGGTTCATCACGAAGTTGCCGTTCTGGCGATGGCCGGCCTTCAGCCCATAGACGGCATCCAGCAACACATCCATCGGCCCGGCGGAAGCAAAGCCGCCCGCAACACCAGTCGCGACATAACCGATATTGCCCCAGCTCCAGTTGTCGTTGGTGACGGCCGTATAGGAGAGGAAACCCTTCGGCCTGTTGACGCCGTCGCCGGTGACGAAGGCGGCAGCCTCCTGCTCGGCAAAGGCGATATCCACTTCCGAAGCGATCCAGGCCTCGATATCGACCGCCGCGTCATCCAGCAGACCCTGCGTGGCCGCAGGCATGGCGTAGAGTTCCATGGTCGGGAAGGACAGTTCGGCAAGCTGCGGCGTCGCCGTCTGCGGACGGGCCGCCGTTTCGGAGACCCAGCCGGTTGCCAGTCCGCCGGGCGAAAACGGCTTTTTCAGCACGGCGGTGGACACCTGCCGCACGGTCGCCAGTGATCGGATCGGCGAAATCGCCGTCATGCGGCGGCCGATCTCGCCATCCGTTTCGGTCGGCAGCAGAAAACCGCCATCGGCACCGCTTGATCCGGCAAAGGCCTTGGCCTCCAGATCGCGCAGCGCACCCTCCTCGCCCCGGCGGATATAGGCCTCGAAGGCGGCGTTGTGCTCATCCATATCGGTGGAGTGCGCCTGCTTGCGGCCAAGTGCCGGACGCGCCTTCTTGAGCGCCAGATCGTCCATGATCCTGCGGTTGTCATCGAGCGCCTTGTCGATGCGGTCGAGCTTGTCACGGGTCACGACATCAGCGCCCATCTTGCGTTCGATATCGGCAAGCCGCTGGTCGTTGGTGTCGCGGAAGACCTCGAACGCCTCCATGAATTCATCGAAGGCCGCCGTCATCGTGTCGGGCACGGCCTTTATCTGCGGTGCAACCGTCATTGCGGCCGGTCTGGTGGTCTGGTCTGTCATGTCGCCATCCTTGTGTCGGAAGTGTCTGTCGGGAAGTCAGCGTTTGAAGGCGGTGTCGAAAAGCGAGCGCGCGGCGCGGCGCATGGTGCGCACCAGTTCGGTCTCGCGGTCGCGAAAGAAGCGGGCGTGCTTGACGTCGGAGACCCTGGCCCACGGCAGCATCGGAAAAGTCACGACGGAGATTTCCCAGAGATCGGCTTCCAGAATGCGCCTGACGCCGGAACGTGCCGCCTTGCCGGAACGCCCCTCCTTACTGGAACGTATAGTGCGAAAACCGATGGACAGCCCGTCCAGCGCGCCCGTCTTCATCAGCGAATGCACCTCGCGGGAGCGGGCGACGCCGGGGGCCAGAACGCCCTCGACGTAAAGCCCGCGCTCGTCCTCGCGGATGGTGCGCCATGCGCCGATCGGCTCGGCCGGATCGTGCTGGTAGAGCATGCGGATGCCGGCCGCGCCGCGTTCCTCGATCGAGCGGCGGAAAGCACCGCGCTCGATCACGTCGCGACCGAGATCGACCTCGCCGAAGACGCTGGCATAACCGGAAAACGTGCCGTCGCCGGATATGCCGCGCAGTTCCAGATTGGCGAATTTGCGCGTGGCGGGGCGCGGCCCGCGATAGACGTGCATGGGAAACTCCTGCGATGTGAAGAAAGGGGAGCCGCGTGGAGGCTAGGCGCGCGGACGGGCGTTGTAGCGGTCGGCTACACGCACCAGCAGGCCAAGCCCCCACCAGGCCACCATGCTGGCCGCGGCCGAGCCCGCCACCATGATTTCGCGGCCCGAGAGCGCGCCGGCGATATCAAGCTGCTGCACGATCCACAGGCCGACCGGCCCGCCGAAGATCATGCCGCAGGAGACCCCGGTGATGAAACGGCTCGCCGCTTCGCGTTTGCTTTTCGGCAGGAGATAGACGAGCGACACACCCGCACCTGCCACGGCACCGGTGATGCGGGCGGCCCAGATGCCGGCCTCATTGGCGAATTCAGACATGGGTAATCATTCCGGTTTAAGATGTGAAAAGTCGGACAGACGCGCCGCGTCGCCCTCGGGTCAGTTGCGCACTTTCAAAACGCCGTTTCGCGAGTCTTCAGAATCGCTTGGGCGGCAGACCTCACAAAACGATTCCGCTGGTTCATAAATTGCTCGAAGATGCGATCCGGTACGGCGACCTCGCCGCCTAGTACCCGACCGCCTGCCGTTTCTCCTCGTTGGTCAGAAACGACGCGGCGCCGATGCGCGTCCACAACGCGTCCCGCTCGCCGGCAAGCCCGGCGATCCTGTCGAGATCCGGCTCCAGCCTCAGCCCTGAACCGAACACCGGCGACAGCCAGCCGCAGAGCCTTGCCGCCGTGCGGTTGACCAGCGGCAGCACGGTGAGGCGATAGAAGGCGCGGTTCGCTTCCTGGTAATTGGCATAGGTATTGTCGCCGGGAATGCCGATCAGCATCGGCGGCACACCGAGCGACAGCGCGATGTCGCGCGCGGCACCGTTGCGTGCTTCCAGAAAATCCATGTCGCGCGGCGAAAGTCCCATCGCCTTCCAGTCAAGTCCGCCCTCAAGAAGCAGCGGCCGGCCCGCATTCATCGCGCCCTGATAACCTTCCTCCAGCTCGCTTTTCAGCCGTTCATACTGCTCGGTGGAAAGATTGCCGCCCTCCTTCGGCTGATAGACCAGCGCGCCGGAAGGCCGGGCGGAATTGTCGAGCAGGCGTTTGTTCCACTGGCTTGCGGCATTGTGCAGATCGAGAGCGGCCCCCGCAGAGGCGAGCGGCGCGAACCCCGCGCGATCATCCAGCGGGTGGAAAAGCTTCAGGTGCAGCAGTCCCAGCCCGTCACGATCAGTGGCGATACGCCTGATGGCGCGGCCTTCGGCACGGTAGTCGTAACCCACCGGCCAGCCATCAACCCCCTCGACGATGCTGACCCGGTCGGGCCGCAGAAGATGCAGTTCGCGCAGGCGTTCGCCGATCAGCAGCGGCTCGACATAGGCGTTTCCGGCCAGCATCAAATGGCCGTAAAGCGCCTCGAAAAAATCCGGCCCGCCCATATGGGCGCTCGGCTTGGCCAGAAGCGTCAGCAGCGGATGATCGCCGATCTCCTCATCGCCATCGTAAAGCAGCCAGCTGACCGACGCGGAGGCTTCCGCCACCATGCGGGCGGCGCGGTGCGCTACCGGGTTTTTCATGAAGCCCTCGCGGGCAAGTGCGGCATAGGAGCGGCCGGACCAGAAGGCCTGCCCACCCTGCGCCGCCACCGCCGTGAAGCCACCCGTTGCCGTTTTGCGTTCGGGCACGGCTCTGCCATCCGCCGGGCGCCGCCACGGCAGGGAAAACGGAAATCGCATGGAATTGTCCTTGTTTTGTCGCCTTGCGGCATCTGCATGCCGTCACCCCGGACTAGATCCGGGGTCCAGCGTGATCAAGTCCTTGATCGCGTAAGACTCTTCTCACGGCGCAGACGCGCCGTGGCTGGATGCCGGATCTAGTCCGGCATGACGGAGGAATAGTTTACGCCTATTGTCCGCAAACCGAGCACAGATGCGCCCCCGCCCTCTTTGAGGAAAAGAGAACGCTTACCGGATCGGCGCTTTTACCGCCGTATCGCTGTTGAAATCGGCGGCCACACGGGTTTCACGCAGCGGCTTTACCGTGCGGGTCGACAGATCGTAGGCGGGGTCGGCCTTATAAGCAGCCAGCGCCGCCTCGTTTTCAAACTCGCCATAGACGATGAAATCGACCGAATTGCCCCATTGGTCCTTCTTCACGTTTTCGCCGATTTCCAGCTTCAGCGAATGCGGTATCGCGGTGAGGCCGGAAAGCCCCTTGCGCACGGCGTCGCGGTTTTCCTCGGGAACGGTGAAAAAAACGATATGGCGGATCACGGTGTCACCTGTCATGCAAAATTCGAATTCGGCCTTGCCGGCGCAAATAACGGGTTATCATCTGGCCCGCGCCGGTTCAATCCGCGCTGCGACAAGGGCGCGATGAAATGCCCGCCCGTAATCGCCGACAAGCCGCGCCCGGTCATTGCCGTTGATGATGGCGCGCGCACCTTCCCAATCCTCGCGCTCACCGCTGAAGAAATCGGAAAGCCTGCGGCCGGTAAAGCTGCCGGCCGCCATGCCGTGGATCAGGATCGCGGTTGCCACATCCGGCTCCATGGCCCGCTCGGGGCGTGCCAGCAGGTCAACTCCTGTCAGCGCCGACATGGCCTCGTAGTTGCGGCGATGCGTCAGTTGTACGAAGCCGCGCCCCAGCCAGCTTTTGCCTTCAGCGTCCGGCCGCCAATAGGGTTTGCGCACCATCGGCAGCCGGCCCGCCGCAAAAGCCCGGTCGAGCCTTGCGATCGCCTCCGCATCGTTTGCCGCCAATGTCTCGCGCACCGGCTGCATGGTCGCCGCCGTTTCATGAAATGTCGTGGCCAGCATATAGGCCAGAAAGCGCGGATCGCCGCCCGTCAGCGCCTTATCGAAACCCGCCAGTATCGTCCTCGTTCCGGCAAGCTGTGCGGCGCGCAGGCGACCGCTAAAGATGGAAATTCGTACCGACGCGAAGAATCGCGCCTCGTCATAGGCCATAGCCGGCTCCTGAAAATCGGGGGCGATCACCCCTTCAAGTTTTTCCACATGACGGCCGTCAGAACTAAATCGATTTGAAAAAATCCTAATCGATTTTAATCCGCAGGCCGGGGTTTCGAGGTAAAAAATTTCTTGAATTCCGCAACCTTGGAGCGCTAACTCCGTTCATCGCGCAATTGTGCAGCGTTGATCATTCAAGGAGGAATGCCACCATGACAGCGACAATCCCCCAGACCGTTTATGACCGTCTCGAAAACGAGTGGCGCCAGATGCGCGAAACCGGCTCTCAGCCGAAACCGGCGCAATCTCCGAAGAAATAAAGACCGCTCGCGTTTATCGCTAAACGCTTTGCGCACTCGACATTGTCCCCGGCAGGTTCTGACCGGGGCGAACATGTGTCGATTGTGGAGATTTGACACGGCATCATCGCGTGGTTTTAGCTGCCGGAATAACAATAGGGCGGCGGCGTTCGGACCGGAGGTGGCGTCTCACATCCCCCGCACCCTCGGTTCGCCGGCAACCGTTGTCGTCAAAGCCGTTATCGCCCAGACCAGCGCATCCAGCCGGTCGGGCGAGCGCCCGGAGGATAGTCCGCCGGGTCCGAAATCCGCCATCTGATCCTCAAGCTTTTCAAACCGTGCGGCGTGGCGCACCCTGCCCTGTTCGTAAAGTGCGGCCACCGGCTCGGCGCGGGTGAACTTGCCCCGGCTTGCGCGCACCAAGGTCAGCGGCAGGTTGGCGTCTATGCTCTGCAGCATAGCCCGCACCATCTCGCCGCCCTGATTGACCTCGGCCACCACCCGGTCGGCCTCATGATGACGGGCGGCGGCGACCACGGCCCGCGCCCAGCCGGCCGGCGTTTCGCCTTCCACCGAACAATCCGCAAGCACCACCAGTTTGCCAGACATGCCAAGTCCGGCCACGACGATGCCGCAGCAGGAATTTTCACCTATACCGGCGGGCGGGTCGACCGCCACCACGATCCGCGCCAGCGGCTCATGCTCGGGTTCCACGATCGCTTCCAGATCGGCCCGTTTCCACAGCGCACCTTCGCGCTCATCGATCAGTTCGCCGCCGATTTCCTGACGCCCCAGCCGCGTGCCGCCATAACGGTCATGCATGGCTTTCAGAAAGCCCGGCGAAAGGTTTTGCGCATTCATCGCCGTCGGCATGCGCGCCACCCGGCTGGAAGGGTCGGCGAGGAGCGCCTTCAGGAGCGGAATGGGCCGTGGCGTCGTTGTCACCAATTGCCGTGGGGCATCCCCCAGACGCAGACCGAATTGCAGCATGTCCCAGGTTTCCTGCGGATATTTCCATTTTCCCAGCTCATCGGCCCAGGCCATGTGGAATTGCGGGCCGCGCAGGCTTTCGGGGTCTTCGGACGAAAATATCTGCGCCATCGCCCCGTTTGGCCAGACGAGCCGCCGGCGCGTGACCTCGAAGACGGGACGGCGGCGGCGCGCGATGCGGCAGATGCCGGAAATGCCGTCGATCATCACCTCACGGGCGTCACCCAGCGTTTCCGCCACCAGCGCGATGCGCAAATCCGAATGTTTCTCACGCGAGGCGATCCTGTGCACCCATTCGGCCCCGGCGCGGGTCTTGCCGGAACCGCGCCCGCCGATCAGAAGCCATGTCCGCCAGTCGCCCTCAGGCGGCTGCTGCGGCAGGTTGCCGATAAAACGCCAGTCGCGCAGAAGGGTAAAGACCTGTTCCTGCAGGCGTGGATCGGGAGAAAGGCCCCTCATGCGCCGGACCCCGCCGGCGCGCCTGATGTCAGCGTCGCTTCCGCTTCCATCCTCGCGCGGCATTTCTGCTCGGCCAGTTCGTCGATACGTTCGAGGAAATGCGCCACAGCGGCTTCGTAATCCTCGGTATCAGTCTCGTCATCCCCGGCAAGTGCCGCCCGTTCTTCCGCCAGCAGGCGTTGCAGGGCGTCGATCCGTTCCAGCGTGCGGACGACGACCGAAAGCTGGTCTGTCGCAGCCTTCACATCGGCACGCGCCTGCTTGCCCGGAGCATCCTCCGTCGCCGACAATAATGCCGCCTCGCTCGCCTGCCGCAGATTGCGATACATGTGGAACTGATCGCGCATCTCCACCGTCAGCTCGTTCAGCATCTGCCGCAACTCGCCGTTGCGCGCCGCATCTTCGGCGGCCAGCTTGTCGGCCCGCGATTTTATCTCAGGTGCCGTTTCCAGCCTCGCCTCGCCGCCATAGGCGCATCTTTCCGGCCAGACGCCGTGGAGCGCCAGATCGCAATTGCGGAAATTCGTCATGAGGTCGACCTGCGAGAGAAATAACATGATGCGCACGAGCGCACCGGTTGGGGGAATACCACCCTCGGAACCGGTTCAGATTGCAGACAAAGTCTGAGCGCCCTCCATCGTCATCCTCCTTTCGGAGACGAACGAGGCATGGGCATCATCCAATAAATGGTGACCCTCACCAAACACTCCGACGTCATCCTCGGGCCTGTCCCGAGGATCTGCAACGTCTTGATTTTATCGGCGTGTTTAGATCCTTGGGACAAGCCCAAGGATGACGTCGAGAATGGCGGGACGTTTGTGACCAAACCCGAACGCAACCTGCCAAACCGGCTATTGCCGTTCAACCGCAAATCTCCGACTGTATCCAAACACTATCAAACCACCGTCACGCTGTAAAGGATTATTTTCCTATTACGATGATTTTTATCCTTCCCGAGGGGTTTGCACCCTCGCCCGCCGCATACTACACTCTCGCGAAAGCGGTGAGGCAAAGGGGCAGGTCAAGTTGTTGAAACAATGGGTTGGACGGTTGTTCTCGGGTCTTTCGGCAACCGGCATCGTCTTCGGCACGGTTCTGTTCTGCGCTTCGCTCACACCGTCTCTTCTGCCACGCACATGGCAGGTGCAGGGTGTGCTGTGCGGATTTTCCTTTGCCATCGGATATCTGATCGGCGTGGCGCTTACCGCAATCTGGACCTATCTGGAATTGCCCCATCCCTCGCGTCATAACCGGCATGGCATCCGTTTTCTTATAGCGCTTGCCAGCGCGGTTACGGCGATAGCCTTTTTGTGGCAGGCGAAAGACTGGCAGAACTCGATCCGCATATTGATGGAACTCGATCCGCTGCCCAGCGCCCATCCCACCAAGACCGGCAGCGTCGCGGTGCTGGTCGCCGCCCTCCTCATCGGCGCGGGCCGGCTTTTCCAGCTCATCCGCCGGTTCTTCTCGGCCCGCAGCCGTCATTTCCTGCCGCGCCGGCTCGCCAATGTACTCGGCATCGCCGCCGCAATCGTACTGTCCTGGATGCTGCTGAACGGCCTGATCTTCGATATCGGTCTGAAGTTTGCGGATTCCTCGCTGAAACAGGTGGATGCGTTGATCGAACCGGATGTGCCGCGCCCGTCCGACGCGCTCAAAACCGGCAGCAGCGCTTCCCTGATGACGTGGGAATCGCTTGGCCGCAGAGGCCGGGAATTTGTGGTCGGCGGGCCGGAGGCACAGGAGATTTCCACCTTCACCCACCGCCCCGCCAGGGAGCCGCTCAGGGTCTATGCAGGCTTAAATTCGGCATCGACACCCGAGCAAAGAGCCTCCCTTGCACTGGAAGAGCTGAAGCGGGTCGGCGGTTTCGAGCGTAAGGTGCTGCTGGTCGTCATTCCCACCGGCACCGGCTGGATCGATCCGGAAGCGCTCGACACGGTCGAATATCTGCATGACGGCAATGTCGCGAGTGTCGCCGTACAATATTCCTATCTTTCGAGCTGGATAGCACTTCTGACCGAACCGGATTACGGCGTGGAAACGGCCCGCGCACTGTTCCAGGCGGTCTACGGTTATTGGACGACCCTGCCGAAGGAAACGCGACCGAAGCTTTATCTGCATGGCCTCAGCCTCGGTTCGCTGAATTCGCAAAAATCCTCCGATCTTTACGACGTGCTGGCCGATCCCTTCCAGGGCGCGCTGTGGAGCGGCCCGCCCTTTTCCAGTCCCACATGGCGCATGGCCACCGGTGGCCGGGTGGCGGGTACGCCGGAATGGCTGCCGCGTTTCCGCGATTCCTCGGTGATCCGTTTCGCCAACCAATATACCACCGCGCACATGCCCGATGTGGCGTGGGGGCCGATGCGTATCGTCTATCTGCAATATGCCAGCGACCCGATCACCTTTTTCGAGCCCGCCTCGCTTTACCGGCGTCCGGAGTGGATGAGCCATCACGGACAGGATGTTTCCACATCCTTCCGCTGGTTCCCGGTCGTGACCTTGCTGCAGCTCGGTCTCGATGTTGCCGCCGCCACCACGGCGCCGATCGGTTACGGCCATGTCTATGCGCCGGAACATTACATCGATGCGTGGACGGAGGTGACGGAGCCTGAAGGCTGGAACGCTGACGATATTCAGCGGCTGAAGATGTTGTTCAAGGCCCGCCGCGGCTCCACCGATCCGGCGTAGGCGCGGCGAGCGTATCGTTTCCGGTGTCAGTCTTTCAGCACGTCCACATGGTCGGCCACATAGGTCTCCAGCGAGTGCGGCGCGTGGCCGGTCAGCGTCTCGACATCGCCGGTGACTGCCGAGGTCCAGCCTTCACGCACGGGATGGAAGATCGAGGCGAGGAAGGACGCATAGTCCTGCGGAACGCCTGCACCGGTCAGAATGCCGATGAAGACCTCGTCAGAAACGGGGCTATAAGAAACCGGCTTGCCGATCGCCTGCGAAATGATCGCGGCCGCTTCGCCGTAACCGATCGCCCGCGGGCCGGTCAGGTTGAACGCCTTGCCGTCGAAGGCAGCCGAAGTCAGTGCCGCCGCTGCGCTGCCGGCAATATCGCGCACATCGATGAAGCTCGTTTTGCCCTCGCCCGCCGGAACGGCAATCTGGCCGTGTTCGATGCCGGCCTTCCAGTAGCTGTGGAAATTATCGGCAAACCAGTTGGGGCGCAGAATGACATAAGGCACGCCGGAGGCGATGATCTTCAGCTCGACCTGGCGATAGGGAATGGAATCGTCGGCATCGACGCCGAAGACGCTGAGGAACACGATCTTCACCTTGCGGCGGGAGGCCTCCTCGACCACCGGCGTCAGCGCGTCGATGGTATCCAGACGCCCGCCTGCCAGGATCAGAAACAGCCGGTCCACACCGTCGAATGCATCCGCGAAAGTCGAGGCATCGGTGTAATCGAAACGCACCCCTTCCGCGCCGTCCGCCGCCTTGCCGGTGCGCGAGGCCGCCTTCACGTTTTCGCCCTTGGCCAAAAGCGCCTTTACCAGCGGCGTGCCGATGGTGCCGGTGGAACCGATCACAAGTATCTTGCCAGTCATCTCATATCTCCGTAGTATCTAATGGAAACCATGTTTCGAAAACACAGATACTGCGTGTTAGAAATCATGAAAAGAGAGCACTTTCCGGTTATCTGGTATCCTTGCGGAAACCTGTCCGGCCCTGAAACAAAAGGATGACATCGATGGAACGCATCTTTGACGTTTACGAGGATCGCTGCCCGACACGGATGGTGCTGGACAGGATCGCCGACAAATGGGCGCTGCTGATCCTCGACCGGCTGCGTGTGGAAGCGGTGCGCTTCAACCTCCTGCGGCGAGAGATCAAGGGCATCTCACAGAAGGTCCTGTCGCAGACGCTGAAGAAGCTGGAGCGCGACGGGCTGATTTCCCGGCAGGCCTTTCCAACGGTTCCGGTCACGGTCGAATATTCGCTGACGCCACTTGGGCGCACGCTGACCGACACGGTGGCGGCACTCGCCCACTGGGCGGAGGGCAATATCGATGCCGTGCTGGCGGCGCAGAGGGCTTATGACGGTAAGGTTGCGGCTTAGGCGCCGCTCCCTTCCGTCATACCGGCCTTGAGCCGGTATCCAGTCAGCCCAAGTCCTTGAGCTGAAAAGAGTCTTTCTCGCCGCGCAGACGCGCGTCGGCTGGATGCCGGATCGAGTCCGGCATGACGGAAGTCGGGTTTACCGCACTTCCCAACCACCCCCACCAACACCCTACCGCGAAATCCGCGTCGAAAGAATGATCGAAGAAAGCGTGCGCTCCACGCCATCCAGCGCGCCGATGCGGTCGATCAGCCGGTCGAGATCGAGGATGGAGGGCGCGGCGAGAATGGCGATCAGATCGAAGGTGCCGCTCACCGAATGCAGCGTCGTTACCTCCTTGATGGCGGAAAGTGCCGCCGTCACAGCGGGCAACGCCTTCGGGCCGATGGTGATCAGCACGTGGGCGCGCACCAGCCCGGAAAGATAGCTTTCCGAAAGCCGCAAACCATAACCGGCAATCACACCGTCCGCCTCCAGCCGCTCGATGCGGGCCTGCACCGTGGTGCGCGAAAGGCCGAGTTTGCGCGCCAGTTCCGCCACCGGCATGCGGGCGTTTTCGGAAAGCAGGGCGAGCAGCGCCCGGTCCTTCTCGGCTATCGTCATAGTGACCAATCCTATCGTCTAACTGCGCAATATTAACCCACTATCCGCACATAGTGAAGCTGCGAATCGCCAATGAAAGCTGTCATTCTGTCTTTGAGGCGCATCCTGTGCGCGGAAACATGCGAATTTACTGCGGGGAACAAGAACATGAAAAACATTGTCGTTATCGGCGCGGGCAATATCGGCTCGGCCATCGCCTGGATGCTGGCCGTCACCGGCGATTATCGCATCACGGTTGCGGATCGCTCGGCAGACCAGCTGGCGAACGTGCCGGCGCATGAGCGTATCGACACCGAAATCGTCGACATAGCCGACCGCCCGGCGCTGGAAGCTTTGCTGAAAGGCAAATTTGCCGTGCTGTCCGCCGCCCCGTTCCATCTGACGGCGGGCATCGCGGAAGCGGCCGTCGCTGTCGGCACGCATTATCTCGATCTCACCGAAGACGTCGAATCCACCCGCAAGGTCAAGGCACTGGCGGAAACGGCACAGACCGCGCTCATCCCGCAATGCGGCCTTGCACCCGGTTTCATTTCCATCGTCGCTGCCGATCTTGCAGCCCGGTTCGACAAGCTGGACAGCGTGCGCATGCGCGTCGGCGCTTTGCCGCAATATCCGTCCAACGCGCTCAACTACAACCTCACCTGGAGCACGGACGGGCTGATCAACGAATATATCGAGCCCTGCGAAGCGATCGTCGAAGGCCGCCTCACCGCTGTTCCGGCCCTTGAGGAACGCGAGGAATTCTCGCTCGACGGCGTCACCTACGAGGCCTTCAACACCTCGGGCGGTCTCGGCACTCTTTGCGCCACGCTGGAAGGCAAGGTGCGGACCATGAATTACCGCACCATCCGTTACCCCGGCCATGTGGCGATCATGAAGGCGCTTTTGAACGACCTCAACCTGCGCAATCGCCGCGACGTGCTGAAGGATCTGTTCGAAAACGCGCTGCCCGGCACGATGCAGGACGTGGTCATCGTCTTCGTCACCGTCTGCGGCACCCGCAACGGCCGTTTCCTACAGGAAACCTACGCCAACAAGGTCTATGCCGGCCCCGTTTCCGGCCGGATGATGAGCGCGATCCAGATCACCACCGCCGCCGGCATCTGCACGGTTCTCGATCTGCTGGCGGAAGGCTCTTTGCCGCAGAAGGGCTTCGTCCGACAGGAAGAAGTGACGCTGCCGCATTTCCTCGAAAACCGGTTTGGCCGGTATTATGGGGCGCATGAGCCGCTGGCGCGGGTTGGGTGAGTTAAGGGCATCTATGGCGCGTGGCGTTGCAACTTGTTTCTTCTCCCCCGCCGGGGAGAAGAAAGTAAGCCGCATCCGCTCGCTCCAATGCTGTGGAGCGGCTGCGCTACGTCCCGCAAAACGTCCGGAACACCCTCTCATCGCTCATCGGCGGCTGCATGTAGACGAAATTGTCCGGCCGTTCCTCGAAGGGCGTCGCAATCGCGGTCAGCATGGCGTGGAAGGGTTCGAAATCACCGTCCTCCACCGCCGCCGCGATCAGTTCCTCGATACGGTGGTTGCGTGGAATGATGGCCGGGTTGATGGCGAGCATCGCCCGTGACCTCTCAGTGGTGGAGACGTTTTCCAGCCCTGCTCTCGCCTGCCAGCGCGCCAGCCACTCGTCCGCCGCTGCGATATCGATGAACATACCGCGAAACGGCTCGGCATCGCCGTCTGCCGCGTGGGAAAGACGCCGGAAGGTCAGCGTGTAATCCGCTTCCGATGCCTGCATCAGCGCCAGAAGCGCCTGCACCAGCTCGATATCCCCCTCTTCCTCACCCGTCAGGCCAAGTTTTTCGCGCATGCCGGCAAGCCAGCGTTTGGGAAAGGCGGCGGCGAAATCCGCCAGCACGGCATTGGCAAGTTCGGCGGCTTTCTCCACGTCCGGGTCGAGCAGCGGCAGCAGGCATTCCGCCAGCCTTGCGATGTTCCATTGGGCGATGCCCGGCTGGCTGTTGAAGGCGTAACGCCCCTGCGCGTCGATGGAAGAGAACACCTTGTTCGGGTGATATTCGTCGAGAAAGGCGCATGGCCCGAAGTCGATCGTCTCGCCGGAGACAGCCATATTGTCGGTATTCATGACGCCATGGATGAAGCCCACCATCATCCAGCGGGCGATGAGTTCGCACTGCCGCTCTGCAATGCCGCGCAGCATTGCAAGGTAAGGATTGTCCGCGCCTTTCGCTTCGGGATAGTGGCGGTCGATCACATAATCCGCGAGATTTCTGATCGCCTCGTCATCCTCGCGCGCGGCGAAGAACTGGAAGGTGCCGACGCGGATATGGCTTGCCGCGACGCGGGTGAAAATGCCGCCCGGCAGGCCGACCTCGCGCTGCACCCTTTCGCCGGAAAGGACGGCGGCCAGCGCCCGGGTGGCGGGAATACCGAGCGCAAACATCGCTTCCGACAGGATATATTCGCGCAACACCGGGCCGAGCGCCGCGCGCCCGTCGCCCCGCCGCGAAAACGGCGTCGGGCCAGAGCCTTTAAGCTGGATATCGCGTCGTTTGCCGTTTCTGTCGATCACCTCACCAAGAAGAATGGCGCGGCCATCACCCAGCCGCGGCACGAACCCGCCGAACTGGTGGCCGGCATAGGCCATGGCCAGCGGCTCGGCCCCCTGCGGCACCACGTTGCCGGAGAAGATCGCCGCCAGCTTTTCATCGTCGAGGCCCGATACGTCGAGAAGAAGCTCGTCTGCCAGCCCGCGATTGAAGGCGACGAGGTGCGGCGCTTTCACCGGCGTCGGCAAAACGGCGGCACTGAATCGCTCCGGCAGGCGGGCATAGGAATTGTCGAATTTGATCACGGGTAAACTCCCTGCTTTTGCCTGATATGGCGTTTTTAGCGGCTCGTTGCGAGAGGGAAACATCCTGTGTTGAACTTTCTTTCGTCCCATTCGTTGCGTTTCCTGAACCAGAATAGCCGCAACGAAAAGGAACGGGAATGACCATCGTTGACGCCGTAACCGCCGAGCCGGAAAGCGCAATCCGCACAATTCATACCGACCTGCCGGTCAACGCCACCTTCCATGTCTGGTTGAAGGCGAAAAAACCGGCGGAACCGGGCGCCGTCTCCTTCTCCAACGCGAATGGCAAATTCGCTGAAGTTTCAAGCGTCAACACCGAAGAGTTCGGATTTAGAATCTATCAGGTCTTCGGCGGCGGCCATGTGGAGCTGAGCTACGACACGGTCACCACAGCCGTTTCCGTCATCTACTGGTTCACCGCCGCCGACGTGCTCGAAACCGGGATTACCGTCGTTCATAGCAAGCCGGACAATGCAGCCCCTGATCTGCCGGGCAGCTATCACTTCCGCCCGCCCTTTGGCTGGATGAACGATCCGAACGGCTTTGGCCGTTTCGAAGGCCGGCCGCACCTGTTCTACCAGCATTATTCACACGGGCTGCGCTGGAACACCATGCATTGGGGCCACGCCGTCTCGTCGGATTATCTGCGCTGGCGGCATCTGCCGATCTTCCTGTTTCCCTCCGAGGACCTGACGACGCGGCCGGACAAGCGCGGCGGCGCCTATTCCGGCTCCACCATTCCGCTTGTCGAAGGAACCGGCATCCGGGTGTTCTTCACCGAGCAGGTTCAGGATCGCATACCCGAACAGCAAATCCAGCTCACCGCCACCTCCTCCGATCTGATCATGGCCGGGCAGGCCGAGGTCATTCTGGGGACCCGCCCGGACGGACAGGGACTGACGCCGGATTTCCGCGATCCCCATGTCTTTCGCGGTCCGGACGGGCTTTGGAAAATGGTGCTGGGCAGCCAGAGCGAGGGCGGCGGTGTCATCCTGCTATACGAGACGCTCGACCCCACCGCCGCCTCGGGCTGGACCTATGTGGGCAAACTATGGGTGGAAACGCGCTACAAGACCACCGCCATCGAGTGCCCCTGTCTGCTGCCGCTCGACGGCCCGGCCAATGCCCGCTCCACGCGCTGGGTGCTGGTTTACGGGCTGATGCATTCGGAAGACCCGGAGACAGGCCGCAAGAACCTGACCATGGCCGATGTCGGCTGGTTCGACGGCAAGGTCTTCACCAAGGAATTCGGTCAGGAGCTGGATTTCGGCACTGATAATTATGCCTTTCAGGCGTTTCTGGATGGCGACAGCATCATTGGCATCGGCTGGCTCGCCAATTGGGCGGATGCCAATCCGGAGATCGATTTCCCGACGTCCATGACGCTGCCGCGCCGGCTCCATTATTCGAACGGCGAGCTTCTGACCCCGCCGATCGGTGCGGCGGAAAGCCTGCGCAGCCATATTCTCGACCGCACGCGTCTGGCGGCCGGCGAACGCGTCACCTTCATCAACGGGGCGGTGGAGATGCTGATCGAGCTTGCCTCGCCAGGCGCGCCTTTCGAGCTTGCGCTCGATCATCCTGCGGTCGAACTTGGCCTCGTTTCCGATGAAACCGGTCTGTGGATTCGCCACGAGGACGGGCGCGACGGCCCCTCGCCTCACTATATCGCCAAGGGTGCAAGGGCCTCGCGCATCCGCATCTTTCTGGATTACGGCTCCATTGAGGTCTTCGCCAACCGGGGCCGGTACGTCGGGACAAAACGTATCGAGGGTTTCGAACCCGTGCGTTCAGCCCTCCTCACGGCGGCGCCCGGCGCGGTGGTCCACGCCACCACCTGGGCGCTGCGTCCATGAGGAACCTTTTGGCGGAGCTGGCGGTTGATAATTCAGAAACCGCCAAAAGGAGAAACGGCATGACCAAGATCCGCGATACCCGCGACCCCATCCTGTTTCCGACTGAAGCCAACGAAAACAAGGCCGAGAAAAAACGCGCCGGCAAGGGCATTGTCATCGTTATCGGCGCAATCGCGATCATGGCCTTCGTCGTCTATCTGGTGGCGATCACCATCGCCACCACCCAGTCGTAACCGCGCGCGCCGTAGAGGCGTTAGCGCTGGCCGCTCCGTAGCCCGCGGGTGGTCAGAATCGCAAGCAGCGACACGATGACACCCAGCCCGTAAAGATAGACCATCGGCATCGTCACATCCGCAAGATCGATCTGCGTGACGAGATCGGTTGCCGCAGCAACCGTACCGCTTGCACCCGCACCGGCCGCAGCACCGAGCGTCGCGACGGTGGGCAGCAATGCGCCGGTCATTTTGCGCTCCTCTTCCGGCGCAGCCTCCATGGCCGCCTGGCTGATGCCGGCCCAGGACATTCCGAAAGCCGAACCGATCAGGATTTGCCCGGCAAGCATTTCCGGCCAGTTTCCCGTCGCCAGCCCAAGTCCGAGCAGCGCGCAGCCGGGCACCATCTGGTAAGGGCCATAATGCAGGCAAAGCTCCCGCAGGCGGCTGGAACGCACACTGCCGATGAGCATCGCCACGAAGCTCCAGGCAAGCGGCATCGTCACGACGATGAAACCGGCGAAGGTCGGCTCATGGTGCCAGAAATTGATGGCGACATAAGCGAGATAGACGCTGCCCAGCGCATGGGCATAGGACATCAGGAACAACACCCAGAAACCGCTGCCGAGCACCGTTTTCAGCCGGAAAGAATCCTTCGGGAACAGGCCGGCGGCAGGGCGGGTGCCCACCTTCAGCGAGGCCCACAACAGTGCCGCCCCGGCAGGCAGGGAGGCGATGCGCAGGCCGGCATCCTCAAAGGCGGAGGGTGCGGAAAAGGCCAATGCGCCGACAAGGCAGAGAAGCACTGGAACCAGCGGTTTGCGCGTCGTCGCCACCGGCCGCGGCTCCGCCGAGACGGCAATCGCCGTATAGGCCAGCAACAGCACGATCAGCGGCGCGGACAGGAGGAAGGTCGCGCGCCAGGAGATATGCTCGGTTGCAAAACCGCCGGTCAGCGGCCCGACGAAGGACGCGACCGCCCAGATGGCCGCCTCTATGGCGAAGACCTTCGGCAGCAGGGCCGAACGAAAACCGGCGGGTATGAGACTGTAGCAAACAGCCACGATCAGGCCGTCGGCAAGCCCCTGCAACGCCCGGCCGATGACGACCCATAAAAAGCTGTCGGCGAGCGCCGACATGACGGAGCCGAATGAAAAGATCAGGCAGCACAGGAATAGAACACTGCGTGCGCCAAAACGCTCGCGAAACAGAACGGCGGTAACGCCACCCGCCACGGAACCGACGAAATAGAGGCTGTAGGCCCAGCTATAGAAGGCCGCGCCGCCAATCTCGCGCACCGCGACCGGCAAGGCCGTCACCACCGCGAACTGGTTGAAGGCGTGCAGGCCGATACCGGAGGAAATAACGGTCAGAAGCGAGAGGTTCGCCCCACCAAGCAATTCCGTCCAGCTATTTTTCTCCGTCATTTCCACACTCGTCAAAGCCGTATCCTTTCTTTTTTGCGATACGGCCGGCAAACTAGAACCTCAAGCACCATTGAGGTCAAGGCGCCTTTTTCACCTATTCCCGTTTGCGCGAATTGGCTGGCATCAGGAACTCTCTGCGCGCCTCGGTCGTTTGTACAATGACCGACAGAAAGGATACCGTCATGGACCGCAAGAAAATCATGCCCCGCAACGAAGATGCCATGGACGAGGACCTGCTTGATCTCGACATCGACGCCCTTCCGGCAAAGGGAGAAATTCCGCAGTCGATCGAACAGGAAATCGAGGAAGAAGAGACCGAGACCGAGGACGATCCCTATCAGGAAAGCGACGAAGCCCTTCCCGACGATGCGGAAGAACGCGTCATCAACCGCAACCCCTCGCGGGAAGGCGGCGCATTCGACGAGGTTTAGGTAAGTCTGTCGGCGAGGGATGCAAAGCGCTTCAGCATATGGCGCAGATGGTCCTGACCGCCGAAAAACACCGCGAGAATACGAACGGTCTTTTCCCTCTCATCGACATCGAAATAAAAAATCGCCTGATTTTTCGTTACCCGGCGAAGGCCAGGCAATATTTCGGGTGAAAGCGTCCCCTGAAAAGGCGCTTTGTGAAGAGCTTCCATATCCGCTTCAATCGAGCCCACGCGCCGCGCAGCTCGCGTAAAAGCTCCTGGCAAGGCGTCGCCAAGGTCGAGATATGACTGGACGAGATGATCCAGAATGAGGCCGAGGTCCTGATCCGTTTCCGTCGAACGCAGCACCTTAAAGGCCATAGCTGGCCTTTTTGGCTGCGATCATCGCCGCCGTTCTGTCCTTGCCATCTTCGACGGAGATAAACTCCCCCTGCCCGCGCTCAACCAGCAACTCGCGAAGGACGGCAAGCTCGGCTTCCTTCAATTCGGTTTCCTGCCGGAGCAATTCCAGTCCGCGCTGGACCACTGCGCTGAGGCTGGCATAACGCCCCTCCTCCACCAACCTGCGAGCGAAAATATCCTGCTGATCGGAAATGGAGACAGATGCCTTTACGGACATAGCGGTGATCCCGTTTCAAGAGAATGATGCTACTCAGTAGCACATCTTCCACACTCGTTCCACCGACTATGACTGCCCGGCATGTCCGCAACGTGAAAATTCATGGTGTTCGCCAGTCGGGGTCAGTGGGTTCGCGCGGGCTTATGGGCGGTCTTTTCGACGCCGGCCGCGAGATCGTCGAGGATGGGGCAATCGGGCCGGTGGTCGCCGCCGCAGCAATGCGCAAGGTGGGACAGCGTCTTCACCATGCCCTTCATCTCGGCGATCTTCTGTTCGAGATCCGCGATATGCCCGAGCGCAATGTCCTTCACCGCCGAACTCTCGCGGCTCTTGTCCTGCCAGAGTTTCAGCAGCGTTTCGGTCTCTTCCAGCGAAAAGCCGAGCGTGCGCGCCCGCTTGATGAACCGCAGATTGTGCACGTCCTGCTCGCCATAGACCCGGTAATTATTGCCGGTGCGGGCGGCGGGGGTGATGAGGCCGATCTGCTCGTAATAGCGGATCATTTTGGCGGAAACGCCGGATGCTTCCGATGCCTGTCCGATATTCATAGTGTTTACTTCCCTATAGGCGACCATTGCCCGTTTCGAGACCCTATGTAGGGATTCCCATCATGGGAAGGTCAAGGGAAGAGGATGCATTTTATTGCGCACAGAAAAGTGAGTGCGGTCGCCAGCTATGAACGCATGCGGGCAACACAGTCATGATCGTTGAAATTGGTGCTCAATTGAGCTACATATGAGATCTGAAAAAGGAGGTCGATCATGACCGCAAATGCATATGTGAGAGCGCGCATCGATCAAGCAATCAAGGACGATGCGACTGCCGTGCTTGATAGTCTGGGGCTGACTGTTTCTGATGTCATGCGAATGATGTTGACGCGAATTGCCCGCGAAAAAGCGCTGCCGATAGAACTGACGCGCCCGAATGCTGAAACGCTTGCCGCGATTGAAGACGCTCGTGCTATCGCCGCCGCGAAGCGCAATCGTTTCGGCACGACAGAAGCTTTGTTCGACGCTCTTGATGGCGACAAAAGGTGACAGACAGGAAAGGTCACGAAAAACAGGCGGCATCAAAGCGAACAGTGCTGCCGCGAAGTTCAGATTTCACCAGGCAATTTCTTAAAGACTGGCAACGGCTGAACAATTCCGGGCGTTACGACATGGTGAAGCTGAAGGAGATCATGCTTCTCCTCATCGCCAACGAAGCGCCATTGCCGGCACAGTTTCGTGACCATGAGTTGACCGGAGAATGGCGCGATCATCGCGAATGCCATGTCGGCGGGGACTTTCTGTTGATCTACACACTTGATGACAAACAGAATCTCATCGTCTTCACGCGCACCGGCACGCATGCCGAACTTTTCAGGTAAACACGCGATCTGAACGATCCCGGTTGACCCTGCTACCTGTGCACCGCCAGCCGGGGAATATCGCGCAGGAAGGCGTCGCGCACCAAAGGGCCGAGCGCTTCGCTCGACGGCTTGTCGGAAACGCGCAGTCTTGCGAAGACGATGTGCTGGCCTTCGCGCTCCGCCCAGCCGACGAACCAGCCGAAGGGGCGGTTGCGGTCGGGGTTGCCCTTTTCATCACGCATGTAGCCCGTGCCGGTCTTGCCGTGCACGCTCCAGCTCTCCGGCGCGTCGAACACCGGCACGATCGCGCGGGTCTTTGC
>JGI20283J15916_100068_pt1 | contig 33601 bp, 27 predicted proteins | sample Plalitdecfosmids_FD_15916 | JGI IMG/M metagenome (IMG submission 15916) | reverse complement strand
CAGGAAACAGCCTAGGAACACCATTGCAGCGTAAGGATCGATAAAAGTGAGCAATCCGGCAAAATCCATCCGCATCGGCACCATGGTCAGCGCGACCAAGGGCAATGCGGCAGAACGCATCGCCCAGATCGCCGATATGGGGTTTGAAAGCTTCGAGCCATTTTTCTGGCAGACCACCAGCGGACAGGACATCGCGGAACTGGGCAAACGCTGCCTCGATTCCATCGGTGATCGTGACATCACCATTTCCACGCTCGGCATGTTCGGCAATCCGCTGGAAGAGACCGACATCGATCTTCAGACCTTGCAGGGCTGGAAAGACTGCATTGATAACGCGCATCATTTCGGCGCCACCTGCGTTGCCGGGTTCACCGGCCGCCTGCGGGGCAAACCACTGCCGGAAAGCCTGCCGCGTTACAGGGAAATTTGGAGCGAACTGGCCAAGCGTGCAGCGGATAAGGGTATCAAGATCGCCTTTGAAAATTGCGCCATGGACGGCAACTGGGCAAGCGGCGACTGGAACATCGCCCATAATCCCGATGCCTGGGAACTGATGTTCAACGAGACGCCGGACGATAATATCGGTATCGAATGGGAACCTTGCCACCAGATGGTTTATCTCATCGATCCGCTGCCGCAGATCCGCAAATGGGCGCCGAAGATTTTCCACGTTCACGGCAAGGATGCCACCATCCGTTGGGATGTCATCAAGGAGCACGGCATTTTCGGCAAGGAGCAATTCGTCTTCATGCGCACGCCGGGCTTTGGTGATAGCAACTGGACGGATGTTATTTCCGAACTGCGGCTGGCTGGCTGGTCTGGTTCCATCGACATCGAAGGCTGGCACGATCCGGTCTATCGCGATGCGCTGGAAATGACCGGTCAGGTACATGGCCTGAACTATCTGAAAGCATGCCGCGGCGGCGACTTCATCGTCGATCCGGTGTGAGTGAAGAGCGTGGCTCAGGAGGTGGGCCGCGCGTAATAACTGCAATAACGATAACCACAGAGGAGGAGACCATGGGTATCGCTAAGGGCATGATGATGGGCGCACTGGCGCTTGCAGGCGTTTCCCTTGCCGCATTGTCGGCAAAGGCTGAGGACGTCAAGATAACGGTATGGTCGCTGGACCGGGATATCCAGCCAGCACCCAATCTCATCAAGGATTTCAATGCGCTGAAGAACGGTATTCAAGTTGAATATCGCTATATCCAGTTTGATGACGTGGTGAGCGAAGCCATGCGCGCCTATTCCACAGGCAACGCGCCAGATATCATCGCCATAGACAATCCTAACCATGCGATGTTCGCGGCACGGGGCGCGTTTCTGGATATCACGGACAAGATTGCCAGTTCTGAGGTCATCAAGCCTGATAATTATTTCCCTGGTCCGCTGAAATCCACGACATGGGACGGCAAATATTTCGGCATACCGAAAGCGACGAACACCATCGCGCTCTATTACAACAAGGATCTGTTCAAGGCTGCGGGCCTGGATCCTGCAAAGCCACCTGTGACATGGGAAGAACTTGTTGCAGATGCCAAGAAGCTGACCGACCCATCCAAGAACGTTTACGGCATGGCGTTCAGCGCGAAAGCAAATGAGGAAGGGACGTTCCAGTTTCTGCCCTGGGCGCAGATGGCTGGTGCGACTTACAAAAACATCAACACGGATGGTGCGGTGAAAGCGCTGGAAGTGTGGAAACAGATCATGAGTGAGAAGCTGGCCTCTCCGGACACGCTCACAAGAAGCCAGTGGGATGCCACCGCGACCTTCAACGCCGGTAACGCCGCCATGGCAATTTCCGGTCCGTGGGAAATCGACCGCATGCTGAAGGACGCCAAGTTCGATTGGGGCGTGGCACTGTTGCCAGTTCCAACGCCGGATGCGCCGCGTTCATCGGCAATGGGTGACTATAACTGGGCGATTTTCTCCAAGACCAAACATCCTGAAGAAGCTTTTAAGGTTGTCGAATATTTCGCCTCGCAGGACAAGGACATGTTCAAGAGGTTCGGCCAATTGCCCGCCCGCTCGGACATCGCCATTCCGCCCACCGGCAACGCTCTGAAGGATGAAGCACTGAAAGTCTTCGTGGAGCAGCTGAAATATGCGCAGCCACGCGGTCCGTCACCGGAATGGCCGAAGATTTCCAAAGCCATTCAGGACGCTATCCAGGCTGCGTTGACCGGCCAGATGTCGCCCAAGGAGGCGCTCGATCAGGCTGCCGAGAAGATCAAGCTCGTCGAAGGTTGATCGTGGCTGTGCCGTGGTCCAAATCAGGCTGCGGCATGTCACCTTACTAGTTCCTCCCGGCGGGTTGTCTGTCGTCCATGGCGGCAGGCAGCCTGTCCGGACATATCCTGTGCGGAAACAAGGGCATCTCATGAAGAAGCTATTTTCCAGCGTGAGCGATGGCCGCGGTTTCGATATCGTGCTGGTGGCATTGCCGCTCGCATTCCTGTTCGTCATGGCCGGCTTGCCGCTGCTCTACAACATTCTCATGAGCTTTCAGGAGGTTGATATGTTCAGCCTCGGTAGCTTCGTGCGGCCGTTCGTGGGCTTCAAGAATTATATCGATCTTTTCAAGCAACCAGAGACCATTCCGATTCTCACCAACACGGTGATCTTCGTCGTCGCCTCCATCGCCGGTCAATTCTTCTTCGGCTTCGGACTGGCGCTGTTCTTCTGGACGAATTTCCCCGGCGCAACCTGGCTGCGTGGCCTGTTTCTGGTGTCCTGGGTCATGCCCGGCCTCGTCGTCGGCGCAATTTGGAACTGGATCTTGTCCGGCGATTTCGGCGTGCTGAACTTCATCCTGCGCGAAAGCGCCATCGTCGATGCGAACATCTTCTGGCGCTCGGACCCGAATTTCTCGCTCTGGGCCGTCGTGCTCGCCAATATCTGGCTTGGCACCTCGTTCAACATGATCCTTCTCTCCGTGGGCCTTGCCGCCATTCCGGGTGATCTTTACGAGGCGGCAGAACTGGACGGCGCCAATGCATGGCAGCGGTTCTACACGATCACACTTCCCATGATGCGCTCCACCATCGGTGCCATCGTGTCGCTGGGGTTGATCTTCACCTTGCAACAGTTCGACCTTTTCGCAGCCATTACCGATGGCGGGCCGAACAACACATCCAACGTCGCGCAATATTGGGCCTGGGACTTGTCCTTCCGCCAATATGATTTCGGCAAGGGCGCGACCATCTCGGTCATCATGATCGTGTTCGTCATGCTGGCGTCGATCGTTTATGTTCGCTCCACACGTCATGAGGTGCGCGGATGAGCCTCGTCACACGCAATCGCTTCATGCTGGCTATCGCCATCGTCATGGCCGCGATCTATCTGTTTCCGCTCTACTGGATGTATGTCACATCCCTCAAGGGCGGCTCCGAAATGTTCGCCAATCCACCGAGTTTCTGGCCATCAGTCCCGCAGTGGGAGACCTATGCCTATGTGTGGGAAAGCCGCAATATGGGCCGGTATCTGTGGAACTCGATCCTGATCGCTACCGGTGCCGTCAGCCTCATCACCGTTCTGGGTGTGGGCTGTGCCTATGTGCTGGCACGCTATCGCAATCGCTGGGTGGATGCCGGGTTGTTCCTGATCCTGATGCTTCAGGTTCTACCTGCATCCTTGATGATCACGCCCATCTTCGTCGGTTTTTCGCAATTCGGCCTTCTCGATTATCCGCGACTGGCGGTTATTCTGGCCATTGCCGCCAAAAGCATGCCGTTCTTCGTCATTCTGGTGCGCGCCACCTTCATGGCCGTGCCACAGGAACTGGAAGAGGCAGCACTCGTAGATGGCAATTCGCGCATCGGGGCGTTCTTCAACATCGTGCTGCCGCTCGCCCGCAACGGTATTCTCGTTTCTGCCATCCTCATCTTCATGCAGGCCTTCGGGGAATTCGTCTATTCGAAATCCATCATCCAGGCTGTTGAATTACAGCCTGCAAGCGTGGGACTGAATTCGTTCATGGGGCCAAACACCAGCGAGTGGAACAATATCATGGCCTACGCCACGATGTATGTAACGCCCATTCTCGCCATCTTCATTCTCTTGCAGCGCCGCATCGTTTCCGGCCTGACATCGGGAGCACTCAAATGACCCTTCAGATCGAACTTTCCGGTGTGAACAAATATTACGGCGCTTTCCATGCGTTGAAGAACATCGACCTTTCCATCGAGAAAGGCACCTTTGTCGCTCTCGTCGGTCCATCCGGTTGCGGCAAGTCCACCTTGCTGCGCTCTCTGGCGGGTCTGGAAAGCATATCGGGTGGCGATATGCGCATTGCCGGCAAACTCATGAACGGCGTACCACCGCGCAAGCGCGATGTGGCCATGGTATTCCAGTCCTATGCGCTCTATCCGCATATGACAGTCGAGGAAAATCTCACCTATTCGCTGCGCATCCGCGGCGTGAAGAAGGCCGAAGCCCGAAAGGCAGCCGAAGAGGTGGCCGCCACCACCGGTCTGTCGCAACTGATGAAGCGCTATCCCCGCGAGCTTTCCGGCGGCCAGCGCCAGCGCGTGGCCATGAGCCGCGCCATCATCCGCGATCCGCAAGCGTTCCTGTTCGATGAGCCCTTATCGAACCTTGATGCAGCACTGCGTGTGCATATGCGCAAGGAAATCAGATCGTTACACGACCGTCTTCATGCGACGTCGGTCTACGTGACGCATGACCAGATCGAGGCCATGACTATGGCCGATCATGTGGTGGTCATGAAGGATGGCGTCATTGAACAGCAAGGTTCGCCCATCGAGCTTTACGACAAGCCGGTCAACCGCTTCGTAGCCGGTTTCATCGGTTCACCCGCCATGAATTTTGTGCCTGCTGTCGTGGGAGATGATGGACAACATCTGTCGTTGCAGTTCGGCGGCGACCTGGCGGCGGGAAGCATCCCGGTGAACCAACCGCTGTCCCCCGGTTCTCGTGTGCTTGTGGGTCTTCGACCGGAACACATTCAACTGACCGGAACTGGTGAGGCCCAGTTCAGCCTGCCGGTCGCTGTTGTTGAAACAACGGGGTCTGCGACCTTCATAACAACTGCCACCGAGCCGGAAATCTCGATGGTCATTCAGGGTCGGAGCACTGTCAAAGCCGGTGAGCAGCTTGGCTTTGCCATCGACCCGGCAACGCTTCATCTGTTCGACGAGACGACCGGTAAGCGGATATGAAAAGAGGAGGCGCAAGCCTCCTCTGATAACTTCGGCGGTTGTCGAGTGAGCGATCAGGCCTGACTGATCCGCTCGCCCACGACTTTCCAGTTCACGAGGTTTTCCAGCACAGCCTTGATGTGTTCCGGCTTGCGGTTCTCGTAATCCACATAATAGGCATGTTCCCAAATATCGATGCCAAGATAAGCAGGGCGTCCGACGGCGACCGGGTTGTTGCCGTCCTCGTAACCCACGAGCGCCAGCTTGTTCTGGTCATCGCGGGTCAACCAGACCCAGCCCGTGCCGAAGACCTCGTCTGAAGTCGCGACGGCTTTCTCGATGAATTTGTCATAATTCCCGAAAACGCCATTCAGGTCTTCGGCGGTTTTGCCTTCAGGCCGCTTGGGGCCACCCGGTGCAAACTGCTCCCAATAGGCAACATGGTTCCAGGCCTGTGCAGCATTGTTGAAAATCTTCTTGTCGGCTGTCTTGCCAGCGGAGGACTTCACGATGTCGATGAGTTCCATATCCGCGTAGGGCGTTCCTTTAGACAGCGTATTCAGCTTGTCGAAATAGGCCTTGTGATGCTTGCCGTAGTGGAGGCTCACCGTCTTTGCGGAAATCGTCGGCGCGAGCGCGTCTTCGCCGAATGGCAATTTGGGCTGGGTGAATGGCGCTGCGGCCGTGGCAATGGATGGTGTGGCAAGCATGCTGGCTGCGGCTGTCGCCGCCGTTGCCGCGATCACTGTTCTTCTGGTCATCAACATGGGTTAGGCTCCTCCTTGAGTTGTCTCGATAAAAGCCTAACCCTTCGGCACTGGAAAGGTTTCGCTCCGAAACCCACTTCCGTTGCACGCTCCGCTTATTGTTACCGCGCAGCCCAGTTGGCACCGCGCCGGAAGATTTCGCGCATCTGTGGTACCTCAAACTCTTTCGCGACATGGCCGAGCGCCGAATAGAACACGCGGCCCTTGCCATAGTTTCGTTTCCACGCCACCGGCATCACCACACCATTGATCCACCAGGCATGATCGCCGGTGAAGGTGGTCGTTGCCAGCACTTCATTGGATGGATCGGTGTGCATGTAATATTGCTCGGACGTGTAGGGAAAGTCGGTAATCCCCTGCATGATCGGATCATCCGGCTTGGTGATGTTGACGGTGTAATCGATGATGTTACCGGGGTGCGCGACCCATTGGCCGCCGATCATGAACTGGTATTCCACGCATTCGCGGAAACTGTCGCCAGCACCGCCGTGATAGCCGGCAATGCCCACGCCGTTTTCAACGGCCGCGGCAAGGTTCTTGATCTCTTCCTTCTCGATCTTGGACATGGTGACGATAGGCACCACGAGGCTCAGGTCATGCACGGACGGGTCCGCGAAGGCCTCGGTGCTATGCTCGACGTAGACCTTGAACCCTTCTTCCTCCAGAAGGTCCTTGATGATGACAGAGCATTCCTGCGGCTCGTGACCGCTCCATCCGCCCCAGACTATCAGTGCTTCACGCATATCATTCCTCCTTGAAGATTATTTGCCGATCTGGCCGTCAACCAGCGATTCCGCCAGCGGTGCTGGACGGTCGACGGCGGTGGTGATGGTGATGGTCGTGCCCGTGTCGGATGCGGTCTGAAACGCTTCCATCACCTCCAGCACATGCAAAGCAAGGTCGCCATTGGCGCGGTGCTGGCGGTTGGAGCGGATGGCGTAGGCCAGATCCGCCACGCCGATGGAGCGGTAATTGCCATCCGCATAAGGTGAAGAGAGCTCCTCATTTTCGAACTGCCCGCCCTTCTTCAGCAATTGCACTTCGCCGCCGAAATGGTTGGGGTCTGGCACGATCAGCGTGCCTTCGGTGCCGTAGAGTTCCAGCGGTACATGTTTGTGTCCGGCCACATCGAAGCTCATGCCGACCTGCACGATAGCGCCGTTCTGGAACGCCAAGGCGCCGGCGACATGGGTGGCAATCTGCACTGGAATCTTCTCGCCATTGCGTGGCTCGCTGGTAATCAGTCGTTCCGTTCGTGGCGAAAAGGCGAAGCCCGCGACCTTGGCAACCGGACCGAATAGATTGACGAGATCGGTGATGTAATAGGGTCCCATATCCAGCATCGGCCCGCCACCAACCTCGTAATAGAAGGCGGGGTTCGGGTGCCAGCGCTCGTGGCCGGGGCACATGAAGGTGGCTGTTCCCCCAACGGGCATGCCGAGAACGCCTTGGTCGATCAGCGTGCGGGCCGTCTGATGGCCGCCGCCGAGGAAGGTATCGGGGGCGGCACCGATGCGCAGGTTTTTCGCTTTGGCCGCTTCGGCAAGCTTTTTGCCTTCCGCGAAATTGATGCCGAGCGGCTTTTCGGAATAGGTGTGCTTGCCAGCATCCAGCGCCCGCAATGCCACCTCCACATGGGCCTTGGGGATCGTCAGATTGACGATGATTTCGATTTCCGGATCGGAAAACAGCTCATCCACCGTCCGGGCGGTCAGGTTGAATTCCTCGGCCTTCGCCTTGGCCATATCGGCATTCATATCGGCCACGCCGCGAATGTCGAGAATAGGAAAGGATGCCATCGCTTTCAGATAAGCACCGGAAATATTGCCGCATCCGATGATGCCAATGCCGACTTTCTTCATGTTCTCTCTCCCGTCATGATGTGGACCGGTTCGCTCCTCAGAGAGCCGGCCCCGTGGTGTTCCACGGCGATTCGTAAAGCTCGTAAAGCGCGACGGCGGCAGCGCCCTGCGCCCACAGTTCATCGCTCGATTTGTCGAAAACCAGTTCCGCTACGCCTTGCAGGGAAGGCGGCACTGAGGCCTCGTAGGCAGCACGAATACTGTCGACGAAGGGCGCGCCAAGTTCCAGACTGGACCCGACTATAATGACCCGCGGCGGTGCAAACAGCGTGACGATATTAGCCAGCGTCAGACCGATCGCTGCCCCGGCGCGCTCGGCTGCGGCGATGAGGTCATTGTCCTGCGCCAGCACCAGCGTTTGGGCATGCTGCATACCCCGTCCAAGGCGAATGGCCTCTGCAAAGCGCCCATCCGCAGGTCGCGATCCCAAAATGGCATTTTCACCCGCCTGGCTGGCAAGTCGCACGGTGCCTTCCGGGCTTGCGACCAGCACAAGATCGCCGAGATTGTGGCTGAGGCCACCGGCACCGCGAAACAGATCGTTCCGGTGCAGCACGCCCAGCCCCAAAGTCTGCTCCAGCGAGATCAGCACCATGTCTTCCAGATCCCGCGCCTTGCCAAACCAGTGGTGGCCAAGCGTCACGGCATGGGCATCGCTTTCGATAATGGTCGGCGTGCCGAAACGCGCCGTCATCTCATCGGCAAAGTCGATATTTACTTCCCTCAATACGGGGCTGGAGCGGATTTTGCCTGTGCGGTGTTCGATCACGCCGGGCAGGCCGAGGCAGACCATGTCGACATCTTCCAGCGACAGCCCGGCATCCACCACACAGCGCCGCACGCCATCCTCGATCAGATCGGCAATGACGCCGATGGGCTGTCGGTCGATGCGGATCGGCAGCGCGAGCGTGGACAACACATTGCCGCAGAAATCCGTGACCACGAACACCATTCGGCTCGCTGCGATCTTTGCGCCAACAACACGCGCCGCATCCGGGTTGAGTTCCAGCATCACACGCGGACGGCCGCGGGCTCCTTCGGTGCGAATATCACCCAGATGGCGCGAGAGAATCAACCCGTCATCCAGCAGCGAAGCGGTTATCGCCGAGACGGTCGTCGTGGAAAGCTGTGTTCTTTCGCTGATCTCCACCCGTGAAATCGGCCCGTGACGACGGACGGTATCAAGGACGTTCAGGCGATTGATCGCACGCATCAGTTCCGGGTCTGCGGTTTTCATGATTTCCAGTCGCGATCAAAGCAAAGTCTGAGACGGTATTTATATCGGATTGCGGATTAAATAACCGGGTCAGATGGGGGTGTGTCAAGCGCAAAGCTGAAAATATCAGCAATATGCCTTGACATTGAGCGCATCCTTATATGAATTAATCCGCATTGGGGAATAATTGGTGAGGAACGTCCCCGGGAGGAATACCATCATGACGCATAAGCTCGCAGGCGCAAGCCTGAGCGGCAAATGGATGTCGTTTGCCGCGACCACAGCCATCACATTCATGCTCGGTACCGCCAGCGCATCCGCTGCAACGGTCGTCAAATGGATGCATGTGGAACTCGATCCGAAAGCCGTGGCCGTCTGGGAGGAGATTGCCAAGGATTTCGAAGCGAAGCACCCCGATGTCGATGTGCAATTGCAATTCCTGGAGAACGAAGCCTTCAAGGCAAAGCTGCCAACGCTGCTACAATCCAACGATGTTCCCGACTTTTTCTACAGCTGGGGCGGCGGCGTGTTGGAAGAACAATCCAAAACCGGCGCGTTGAAAGATCTCTCTGAGATTTTCGATGCCGATGGCGGAAAGATCCGCGACGCCTATAATCCCGCTGCCGTCAATGGCTTCTCCTTCGATGGCAAGGTCTGGGCCGTGCCTTTCAAGGTCAGCCTTGTCAGCTTCTTTTATAACAAGGAGCTCTTCGCCAAGGCTGGCGTAAAGGCGGAAGACATCAAGTCCTGGGATGATCTGGGCAATGCCGTCAAAACCATCAAGGCTGCGGGCATCGTGCCAATTGCCGGTGGTGGTGGCGAGAAGTGGCCGATCCATTTCTACTGGAGCTACCTCGTCATGCGCAATGGCGGACAGGCCGTGTTCGATGCAGCCCGCAAGGGTGAGGGCGAAGGCTTCATGGACCCCGCCATCATCAAGGCTGGCGAGCAACTGGCAGAATTCGGCAAGCTGGAACCCTTCCAGCCCGGCTATCTCGGCTCCACATGGCCACAGGCGCTTGGCGTTTTCGGTGATGGCAAGGCCGCGATGATCCTCGGTTTCGACAACACCGAAGCCAACCAGCGAAAGAATGCCGGTGATGGCAAGGGTCTTGCACAGGACAATATCGGTCGCTTTGCATTCCCTGCTGTTGAAGGCGGTGTGGGCAAGGCAACCGATACGCTCGGTGGTCTGAACGGCTGGGCCGTGACGAAGAATGCCTCCAAAGAGGCCATCGAATTCGCCACCTTCATGACCAATACGGAAAATGAAAAGAAAATGGCCAAGGCTGGCATGATTTTGCCCGTGGCCATTGATGCAAACGAAGCCGTGACCAACCTACTGCTGGCGAGTTCTGCCAAGCAACTCGCCGAGTCCACATGGCACCAGAACTTCTTCGATCAGACACTAGGTGCAGCCGTTGGCCGCGTCGTGAATGACGTGTCTGTCGAGATCGTCTCGGGTCAGATGACATCAGAAGAAGGCGCCCAGCAGATTCAGGACGCCTTCGAGCTTCGCTGATCCCGCCTGAACGACAGGACGCCGCTGCTCAGATGCGGCGTCCCTTCGCCCCGCGTGAAAACGAAAGCGGACAAGATGACGAATATCTCCATAGATGCAGCACCTGCATTGGCCAAGCCACTGACGAAGCGGCAGCGCAAACAAAGCTCGGTTGCTCATGACCGCGCCCTGACGCTGCTGATCTTCCTGCCTCCGGCACTCCTTCTCTTCACGCTCTTCGTCATCCTGCCGATGGGCGAAGCGGCCTGGTATAGTCTTTACCGTTGGAACGGTTACGGCACGCCGACCGACTTCATCGGCTTGAAAAACTTTCAGGTGCTGTTTGGCAATGCCGCCTTCTCGCAGGCACTGATCAACAATGCCCTGATCATCGTAATTTCAATCTGCATCCAGATTCCGCTCGCCATCTGGCTGGCAACGATGCTGGCGCACAAAATTCCCGGTGTCGTCGCGTTCCGCCTCGTCTTTTTCCTGCCCTATGTTCTGGCAGATGTGGCCGCAGGCCTGATCTGGCGCTTTGTCTATGATGGTGACTACGGCCTGTTCGCCGCAATCTCCAACTTCTTCGGTTTCGCCAACCCCTATGTTCTGGCCGACAAGGATGTTGCGATCTATGCGGTGCTGGCCGTGATCGTCTGGAAATATTTCGGTTTCCATATGATGCTGTTCATCGCCGGTCTGCAATCGGTCGACAAGAACGTGCTGGAAGCCGCCGAAATCGATGGCGCGACCGGTTGGCAGAAGTTCCGCTATGTCACGCTGCCGATGCTCGGCTCCACCGTGCGTCTGTCCATCTTCTTTGCCGTGATCGGCTCGCTGCAACTGTTCGACATGATCATGCCGCTGACCGGCGGTGGTCCGTCCAATTCCACGCAGACCATGGTGACCTTCCTCTATACCTACGGCGTCATGCGCATGCAGGTTGGTCTTGGCAGTGCGGTTGGTGTGGTGCTCTTCGTCATCTGCGTCACGCTCGCCTTTGGTTACAAAAGGATTTTCATGCGCCATGACTGATACATCCACATCCATCCGCGTGAGCACGCAGACGAAGCTCTATCTTTATGTATCGCTCGGCCTCATCGCAGCCATCGTGCTGGTGCCGCTTTTGACGACGGCGTTGGGAGGCTTCAAGACGCTGGGTGATCTGCGTGTGAACCCCTTTGGCCTGCCTGCCGAATGGCAATGGTCGAACTACGGCGATATTCTTTTCGGCAAGCGTTACTGGCTGCAAATCTTCAATTCGCTGGTCATTGCCGTTCTCACCGTGTTTCTCACACTTGTCGTGTCGGCCATGGCGGCCTTCACTTTCGCGCATGTGAAGTTCTTCGGCTCCAATTTCCTGCTGAACTACTTTTTGCTGGGGCTAATGTTTCCTGCCGCAACAGCCATCCTGCCGCTGTTCATCCGCATCCGCGATCTTGGCCTTCTCGATACCTATTGGGGCGTCGTACTGCCACAGGTGGCATTCGGGCTGGGCATGAGCATCCTGCTGTTTCGCAATTATTTCAGAAACTTACCGGATGAGCTGTTTCAGGCGGCCTTTGTGGATGGCTGCGGGTACCTGAAATTCTTCTGGTACATTTCCATGCCGCTTTCGCGCCCCATCATCGCGACGGTGGGTATCGTTTCCTTCGTGGGAAGCTGGAACAGCTATATCCTGCCGCTGATCATGCTCAATTCGGAATCGAAGTACCCATGGCCGCTCGGCATCATGGTCTATCGCGGCGAATTCGGCACGGAGTGGCAGCTGGTTCTGGCCTTCATCACCATGACGATCCTGCCCACCATCATCGTCTTTTTCCTAGCACAGAAACACATCATTGCGGGTCTCACGGCTGGCGCCGTCAAGTCCTGATCAGGAGCAGAACATGGCATCCGTCGAACTCAAAGATATCCGCAAGTCCTATGGCTCGCTTGGTGTCATTCACGGCATTTCGCTGGAGATTGCCGACGGCGAATTCATCGCGCTCGTTGGCCCGTCCGGTTGCGGCAAGTCCACGCTGCTGCGCATGATTGCGGGGCTGGAAGAAATCACCGATGGTGACATCATGATCGGTGGCAATGTCGTCAACGAGATGACGCCGCGGGAACGCAACATCGCCATGGTGTTCCAGTCCTACGCGCTCTACCCGCATATGACGGTGGCCGAAAACATGGGCTTCAATCTGAAAATTGCGGGCCAACCGAAAGCCGTGATCGAAGAACGGGTCGCGGAAGCCGCGCGCATGCTGGATCTCGCCAGCCTTCTGGAGCGCAAACCATCTCAACTCTCCGGCGGTCAACGCCAGCGCGTGGCCATGGGCCGAGCCGTAGTGCGCAATCCTGCTGTCTTCCTGTTCGATGAGCCATTGTCCAATCTGGACGCCAAGCTGCGCGTGCAGATGCGCAGCGAAATCAAGACCTTGCATCAGAAAGTCGGCACGACGTCGATATACGTCACCCATGACCAGATTGAAGCCATGACGCTGGCCGACCGTGTGGTCGTCCTCAATCAGGGCCGTATCGAACAGCAGGGCACGCCGCTGGAACTCTACAAGACACCCGCCAACCTCTTCGTCGCCGCCTTCATCGGGTCCCCCGCCATGAATCTCATCGAATGTATTGTCGATGGTGATGAGGGCGCGCCCGCTGCACGTCTTGATGACGGCACCGCAATCCGCATTTCACCGGACAGCAAAGTCAAGCGCGGCCAGTCCGTAACCATCGGCCTTCGCCCCGAACATTTTGCCATGGGCGGCGGCGGTGACGTGGCAGTGTCCGGACAGACTTTGCTTGTGGAGCCTACTGGCGCGCAGACCCATGTGATCTTCAATCTGGCTGGACACCATGTCACTGCCGTGGTGGATGGTGAGCAACTGGTTCGCACAAACACGCCTTTCGCAGCAAACATCAGCCATGAACGTGTGCATGTGTTTGATCGGGTGTCTGGTCTGGCGCTTTGAACACCATTGCAGGAGTGACAATGACCGAAGATCGCGCACTGGTTCTGGAAGAAAAAGGCAGGCTCTCTCTTCGCGCCTTTCCGCTGGAAGAAACACTCGGGCCGCATTATGTACGCATTGCCATCCACACGGTCGGCATCTGCGGCAGCGATGTTCATTATTATACGCATGGCGCGATTGGTAACTTCGTGGTCCGCGAACCGATGATCCTCGGCCATGAGGCCTCCGGCACCGTCTCCGAGGTTGGTTCGCAGGTCACGTCACTCGCCGTGGGAGACCGTGTCTGCATGGAGCCGGGCATTCCTGATCCATTGAGCCGCGCCAGCCGCATCGGCCACTACAATCTCGATCCTGCCGTTCGCTTCTGGGCAACGCCGCCGGTCCACGGCATTCTGCGCGCCTCTGTCGTTCACCCCGCTGCTTTCACCTTCAAGCTACCGGACACAGTGTCCTTTGCAGCAGGTGCGATGGTTGAGCCATTGGCAGTCGGCGTTCAGGCTGCGACCCAGGCCGGTGTGAAACCGGGCGATGTGGCCGTGGTCATCGGCGCTGGCCCCATTGGCCTCGTCACGGTGCTGGCCGCCCTTGCCGCCGGTTGCGCCCGCGTCATCGTGTCGGATGTCGATCCGGTCAAACTGGATATGGCGCGCTCGCTGGGCGCGGTTTCGACGGTCGATGTGCGGTCGGAAAATCTCGTCGAGCGGGTCATGCGTGAAACGGATGGCTGGGGAGCGGATGTCATTTTCGAATGCTCGGGCTCCGAAGCTGCGATCTCCAAGGTTTTCGAACCCCTCCGGCCTGCTGGTAAAGTGGTTTTTGTCGGGATGCCGGTGAAGCCGGTGGCTTACGATGTCGTCGCCGCGCAAATCCGCGAGGCGCGTGTCGAGCATGTTTTCCGCTATGCCAACGTCTTTGGCCGCTGCGTCGGCATGCTGGCATCCGGCGCGATCGATGTCTCGCCGCTCATCACCCGAACCTTCGATTTCGCGGACAGTATCGCGGCCTTTGATATGGCCGTATCGGCCCCCGCCGGTGAAGTGAAAATGCAAATTCTGATGCCGTAAGGGCCATTTAGGGTTGCCTCAATTCTCTGAGACGTTAGCTTGGGCACGTCAGACGGAGAGGGTTGGCAACGTTCGACTGTAACGATGTAGGAGGATCATACATGAAGACGATCAAGGGACCGGGCATTTTCCTCGGTCAGTTTGCGGGCGATGCCGCACCGTTCAACACATGGGACGGCATCACCAAATGGGCGGCTGAAAAGGGTTATCTCGGCGTACAGGTTCCCACGTGGGCCAGCCAGTTGATCGACCTCAAAAAAGCAGCGGAATCCAAGGATTATTGCGACGAGTTTGCCGGTGTTGCCCGCCAGAACGGCGTCGAAGTCACCGAGCTATCCACCCATTTGCAAGGCCAGCTGGTGGCTGTTCACCCGGCCTATGACGAAGCCTTTGACGGCTTTGCAGCGCCCGAAGTGCGCGGCAATCCCAAGGCTCGTCAGGAATGGGCTGTCGAGCAGGTGAAGATGGCGCTGAAGGCGTCGCGCAATCTGGGTATCGATGCCCACGCCACCTTCTCGGGCGCGCTTGCCTGGCCGTTCATCTACCCCTGGCCGCAGCGCCCCGCCGGCCTGGTCGAGGCTGCTTTCGACGAGCTTGCCAAGCGCTGGAAGCCGATCCTCGATTATGCCGACGAGCAGGGCGTGGACGTGTGCTACGAAATTCACCCCGGCGAAGATCTGCATGACGGCGTGACCTTCGAGATGTTCCTGGAACGCGTCGGCAACCACGCCCGCGCCAACATGCTCTACGATCCGTCGCATTACGTGCTGCAATGCCTGGATTACCTCGACAATATCGACATCTACAAAGACCGCATCAAGATGTTCCACGTCAAGGATGCAGAGTTCAACCCGACCGGGCGCCAGGGCGTTTACGGCGGCTATCAGGGCTGGGTCAATCGCGCCGGGCGTTTCCGGTCGCTGGGCGACGGTCAGGTGGATTTCGGTGCTGTCTTCTCCAAGATGACGGCCAATGATTTCTCCGGCTGGGCCGTCGTCGAGTGGGAATGCGCGCTGAAGCATCCCGAAGACGGTGCACGCGAAGGTGCCGAATTCGTCAAGGCGCATATTATCCGCGTGACGGAAAAGGCTTTCGACGATTTCGCATCAAGCGGCACGGACGATGCCGCCAATAGACGCATGCTGGGTTTGTGAGGTGACATATGGCAATTGAAGGCAAGACAACGGACAAGGCAACCCGCCGTATTCGTCTCGGCATGGTCGGCGGCGGTTCTGGCGCGTTCATCGGCGGCGTCCACCGCATGGCGGCACGTCTCGACAATCGTTTCGATCTGGTGGCGGGCGCATTGTCGTCCACGCCGGAGAAGTCGAAGGCTTCCGGTCTGGAACTCGGGCTGGATGAGGACCGCTGCTACGGCTCTTACGAGGAAATGGCAGAAAAGGAAGCGGCGCGTCCAGATGGCATCGAAGCCGTCTCCATCGTCACACCCAACCATGTGCATTATCCCGCTGCAAAGGCCTTTTTGGAACGCGGCATCCACGTCATCTGCGACAAGCCGCTGACCTCCAATCTGGAGGATGCAAAGAAGCTGAAGGCCGTCGCCGATAACGCAAAATCGCTCTTCGTGCTGACCCACAATTACACCGGCTATCCCATGGTGCGCCATGCGCGTGAACTGGTGCAATCCGGTGCACTGGGTGACATCCGTCTGGTGCAGATGGAATATCCGCAGGACTGGCTGGCCGAACCCGTCGAACAGACGGGTGCCAAGCAGGCCGTCTGGCGCACCGATCCGGCGCAGTCCGGTGCAGGAGGCTCCACGGGCGACATTGGCACGCATGCCTATAATCTCGGCTGCTTTATTTCCGGTCTCGAGTTGCAGGAACTGGCAGCGGATGCGCACACCTTCGTTGAAGGCCGCAGGCTGGATGACAATGCCCATGTGATGTTGCGTTTCAAGGGCGGCGCCAAAGGTCTACTGTGGTGCAGCCAGGTCGCTATCGGCAATGAAAACGGCCTGAAGGTTCGCATCTATGGCAGCAAGGCCGGTCTGGAATGGACGCAGGCCGATCCGAACTACCTCTGGTTCACGAAATTAGGCGAACCCAAGCAGCTCATCACCCGCGGCGGTGCCGGCGCAGGGGCCGCGGCTGCCCGCGTCACCCGCATTCCGTCCGGCCACCCGGAAGGTTATCTCGAAGCATTTGCCACGATCTATACCGAAGCGGCAAATGCCATAGTTGCCCATCGCGATGGCTCAAGCCTCGACAAGGCCGTGATCTATCCGACCATTGATGACGGCGTGAAGGGTGTAGCCTTCGTTGAGGCGTGCATTGCCTCTTCGAAACAGAACGGCGCCTGGGTCAGCCTGTAAGAAGAAGATGGAGCGCGCTCATCATGCGCGCTCCGTTTCAATCGGCCTTTAAAGTCCTTTGATCCCATCGAAAAGACCGGCCTGTTTGGATCCTTCGCGATAAAAAATCGCTGGCTGTCCGAGTGGCGCATCAACGCTGACTTCGCCGCCTCCATCGAACGTCTTGCCCGACCAGACATGCACCCAGCGATCTCTCTTCGGCAGATGGATCGTTCGCTCGGCCTGATCCGCCTCCCACACGGGCGCCACCAGCAGTTCGGAGCCGTAGAGATAGGCATCCTGAATGTCATAGGTCGCGGCATCGTCTTCGTAATGCAGAAACAACGGGCGCTGAACCGGCAGCCCGGTTTCTACCGCTTCATCGGAGAGCGATTTCAGATAGGGCGCCAGATGCGCATAAATCGCAGTCATGCGGGCGAAATGTGCCAGCACCTCTTCATTCTGATCGATCTGGAGATTATCGCGAGGGCGGTTGCCCTCATGCGTGCGCATGACCGGCGTAAACGCCGCCATCTCCGCCCATCGCATGATGAGTTCCGGCGTACGAACATTGCCGAACAGGCTGGTGTAACCGCCAATGTCGGAGTGATGATAGGCATTGCCGAGAAGGCCGGAAGACAGCGCGCCACAAATGACGGTCACAAGCCCATCATGGCGGGTGAAATCAACCGATTGATCGCCGCCCCACAATAGCGGGCAATGCGCCTGAACGCCGGTAAAGCCTGCGCGCATGAAGAACAGCGTATCTCCGGTCTTGCCACGGCTTTCCACGGCGCGAGCGTTCACTTCGGCCCAGAGCGTCGGCCAGGCATTGTGCATCAGCTTGGCATCCACGCCGTTGGCCAGCGTGATGTCGATCGGCAGATATTCGCCGAAATCCGCCATCCAGCCGGAAAGGCCGTAATCCAGCATGTTCTTGCCGATCACGGTTTCCGCAAACCATCCTGCCGCTGCCGGATTGGTGAAATCCACCACGCCGCAATCGAATTCGCCGAAGTCCACCAGTGCCGTCTGCCCGTTTGCGTCCTTCGCGAAATACCCGGCCGCATCCGCCGCGGGAAACAGCGGACCATCCACGCAAAGATAGGGGTTCACATAGCCCAGAAAGCGGATGCCCTCATCGCTCAGTTCGGCAATCTTCTGGCGCAGATTGGGGTAGCGCTCCTCATTCGCCTGCCAGTCCCAGAAGAGACGCGCACCGAAGGAGGTGTGGCGAAGGCCCACCCAGTCCTCGCACCAAAGACCGGAGACCTTCACGCCCGCATCGCGAATTGTCTGCAAACGGGTGAAAGAATTGGCCCCATCCTTCAGCCCGATGATCGCACCTTGATAAACCCATTCCGGCAATGCCGGCTGACGGCCGAAACGCAGGGAAAGCGCGCTGACGATGTCTTTGAACGTATTTGCGGCGAAGAGTTCTATCTTCTCCGGGATCGCCCACACTTCGATCTCGTGAAAACCGTCGCGACGGAAATCAAACACCGAATAGGCGGATGTTTCCACATGCAGCGCATAATGCCGTGAGGAAATATAGGTCGGCTTGCTGCTTCATGCTATCCGAGACAGTATCGCCAAGCCTGATGTCGGCGAGTTTGGTGCCCATCCTTTCGTCGCCGCCGGCTTTCCTCTCGCGCTTCTTAGGGCCTCCTCCGCTGCCCTTGTTACCTGCCGCACCGGCGCGGCCTTTTCCACCTGGTCCTGGTCTACCGCCTTCTCGGCCACGTAGATTGGGCCCACGGAGGTTGGGTCCTCGTGGACCGCCAGGCCCGCGAGCAGGGCCATCAACCTTTTCGCGGGTTATACGCAGGGTGGAGGGGGCGCGGACCATCTGGCCCTGGGGAGGGGTGGAGCCGCGGGTCGTCGTTGGGCGCGCTGTGTTGCGGGCGAAGCGGGGGTTCGCGTCTGGCTGCGCATCGGCGGGGGCATTGTTTTCGGGGATGAAGCCGTCCTTGTTGGCTTGAGGAGAAGGCGAGCCTGGACTGCGTCGTGCCGTTTGGCCGCTGGGGAAAGAGCCTCGTGCGAGTGCGCCGGGCTGGATGCGGCGATTTTGGAGCGAGGTGATTTGCTTGAGAGCCGTCGCTTGCCGGGCTTTGCGGGTATTTGGCGCTGACTATATATCAGCATTGACTTGACAGGGCCATTGAGCGTCTTCAAGGCGTACGGTGGGCTGGAGATGCTGCGTCGCTGGGTTGCTCTTCCAGTCTTTTCGCGGTGCTGTGGAATGCCCTCGCTGAGCACTTGGGCAGTGTTGCTACATCCGCTGCTAATGAGCGCCTCAAGGCGCCCATTGAAGGGCACATGTGTCGCTGGGCCATGCTGTGTGGATGGCTGCATTCGACGCTGTCGCTCCAAACTCCAAAAGTTCAAGATCGCGATGTCTTGGCAGACAGGGATCTTGCCCGCTGGCCCTCCGCACCACGTGCTCCGCTCTCACTCCGCCGACAAAGGGCGTAGTGACAGTTACGCGCCACATTCACTGTACTCCAGTCATCCCGTCTCAGAAGAGCTGGTCTTTGTTTTGAAAGCACTTTCTTCTCGTCGCGTGCGCGTGACTGTAACTCCAAGTCAACAAAATCCTCGACTTTCATCGCAACTCATCTACACCACCTGCAACCCGATTCTTCGGTCGACACCCTCTTGGACTTCTATACACAAACTTTAGTCATTCTTTAAACCATACCGTTGCATCCCACCTCAACTGCAGTCTGCCTCAACTGCACATCACTAAAAACCGGGATAACATCAACAACAAACACACATCATCACTTCCGTCAGCCTCTCCTTGGGACACAGCCTTCTATACAGACCTGTTCCGTGCTACTTAAAGCGTATCCGCATATCTTTTCACATTCTCAATCCACAACCCAAGATCATCGCTATGCTCCGACGCACCCCCACCACGATCACCCTCACCCAGGCGGACATTGAGCAGTGGGAAGCTAGTCGCCAACGCAAACTCCACGAGGCTCAGCAGAAGCTCGAAGCTGAGATTGCTGCGAATGAATCCAACGCCGTAGCCAAGTCCGAGAAGTACAAACAAAAGTCTACCAAGGACCGTATCATGGGTGGGACTGGAAAGGGCTACTAAAGAACCGTACCCGCTCCATCTAACGACCATCAACGTCTCCACGACTCATTTTACTGCTTTCTCCTCAGCTCTTGGTTCTTTGCGACACTTTAAAGTGCAGCGTGTTCGCATCCGATCTGTCTGCGAGTAACGACTCTTCTGGCTTCATCTTGTATCAACAAAAATTTTGGAATTTCTCCGTGGCGCGTTTTGGTATACATTTCCGGCTTTGCTCTACGGCCATTGGTCGGTATGCTGGAATTTCCTGAAAACGACTGTAACGTATGCCTAGTCACACGTAGCAGGCTACCCACGCATGTCCGAGTCATTGTGAGAAAAATCTGGGGAACTGAAGAAATGTTAGGCTCTGTATGAGTCAGAGAACTGTTCTCTTTGTGTCTATGTATGTACCTGATAAATGAGGTGTTGGGTTTCGCACTGTGGTCGATGTAAAGAAGATCAAAAAGCTCTAAAGCGTCCTTTGATTCTTGGGGGTTTGTAGGTGTCAGAGGGAACTCAATTTACACAATGATTCCTACTTTTCGTATACTCGGAAAGATGTAGATGTAACATTTTCTGTACAATCATGCCATGTTGTTAGTGCAGAGTGACAGTGACAGTAACCGTGTGGTTGGCATTACTAAAGGTCGTTGTACTCGATAAATGGCGGACGATCATACGCCAGCCACATCACAGTGCCAAATTGCTTTTCTTCTGAGAAAAATCTCCGAATGAACCAATGACATACTCCAGCGTCAACGTTACCAATAGCACCAACGAGGCGTGCCGTCCCAGAACGTCGAGACCCTTCCGGTGGGCCACGACTTGCTTTTTCGGCAGCACGGGAGGTCACTTCAGCACACCGATCTTTCCACATCCTGATATTTTTCAATCGATTGGCTTGTCATCCCAGTGAACGTCCCGTGTCTGCGCTCACCCAAGGACTCGGTAACGTTGGTAAATGGGACGAAGGATCTGACGCCAGCAGCGCTTTACGTACTGTACGAGAGTGTCGAGTAGACCTCTACTCCTCGCCACTGCTGAACCCATTTCCAGTCCCGATAGCTGAATGCCAGATGATTATGTCCCCAAGGCCATCATGTAGTTGTCAAGCAATAGTATACGTTCATTATAACCACGTCGCAAGCATAAGCGAAGGCAATGCGGCTCGTGGCTCGAAGTCCCAACATCCCCGTCCGGACATCGATCCCAAAACGACAGCCACGCCCGTTGACAAACGCCATACCCGCCACCACACCGAGGGTTGCATTGGAAGACGGCTTCTTGGGGTCCAAGTTCGAGACCCTTGAAAGGGTCGTAATGTGGAGGGAGAAGCGGGATGACCTACATTTCACTCATAGATGTAGCTAGTATGTCGATGGAATACTGTCTACCTTGGTATAAGAGATCGCATAAGGCGATAAGGCTTGACGGGTTCATCGACGCGAGCTTATAGGGCTGGAGGTAATGCATAGCAAACATGGGTTCGTGCGTCGCTTGGAGGTATGGCGTACTTATGGCGAGCTGATCGTATTATCGAGATGAGATATCGACGGCTCAATGCCGTCTTGCTCCTGGTTCATAGCAGTCGCCTGTCAAGATGCCTTTCGCGGAACACCTCATACAAGAGAACAGCTGAACATCCTGGAGCTTACATCAATATGAAAATGTGCAAAGTAGGTGGCCCTACGTCAACGTAGGCTCTAGGGTGTTCAATGATTTCCTTGTATGAGGTGGGGAGGTTATCGCAGTTGTATGCGGGCTTCGATAGCGCCTGACGGATGCCAATCATATTTTATCCTTTGCATGCTGGCATCGAGTGCTTGAAAACACGGCTGGTAAGGCTGCCGCTCTCAGGGTAGGTTCCTTGGTTCATGCGGAGAACGATTACTCCGCCTGCCGAGTGATTCTGAGACGTCAGCCGCAGACCTCTCAGGCCGTGACACGAGTATCAGAGTACGCAATTCAAGGGCGTTTTGTGATGTAACCTACCGAAGTGTAGACATGTAGTCACAATATGCCCAGGGCCGAGACACATGTACTGATCTGACTACGGGCCGACTACTCTCAGATGCTTCGAAGGATTGTGACGTTCTGGTTCGGACCAGCTCCCCAATCGCGATGGTTTACCGCCTCTACGCATACTGACCCACAAACGAGGCGTTCCTCAAGTTCTATTTGGGTCGCAAGTACTTGCTCGTGCAGGCTGCGGATGGTGTGAAGTGATTGTAGCGCCTCTTAGCGTTCTGCAGAACCATGGGATGAGTAGCTCGTGGTAGATCAGACGTGGCAAGCCAGGTCCTTGGGTTATACGAGACAGAGTAGTCTGAACCAGGCAGTTGGTGACTTCGGGCGACGACGGTCTCCTTGCAGGGCAGAAGGCTAATGATTAGTATGTTGGGATAGATACTCCCACGCGGGTTTCATGAGCCTAGGCACATATAGAGTGGCGGAACCAAGACGACCGAACCGTTTGAACTTGCTCCAGCACCTCACTTCCCCACGAATCCAACGGCACGAACGACGACAGCGGCTCGGGTTCATCTTGCCTTTCAGGCGGTGGTTCGTGAGTACGGGCCAACATGTACCAAGAAGAAGTCTGCTGAAATGTCCGCCAATCAGAGTTTTGTGCGTCTCCAGCCCGAACGATGCGTAAGAAGGCGAAGGGGTTTCTGCAGGCACAGTGCAGGGCTAATGCGCGTTCTCCGTCTCGCTACCTCAGACGGACCACACTGTTTCTGAGGCATAGCGCCCTTCCCACAAGCCAGTTGAAAAGGCCAGAAATCATCGCGCGATGAGGGTGCATCAAGAGCAGGTCACTGCGAGAAAATGCTATACTTGAGACATCCATAGATGCTTTGGGAACGAGTTGGGATGGTCGGTTCGTGCGTCATACCCAGACAGGGTCAGGACACGTGCCGACCTGCCACCCGTGGACAGACCTCATCCAACGTTCGGACAACACAAACTCGTGTCCACAAGCAAGTCAGCGGCGCAGCATCACAATGACGAAGCCTGTCCTAATCGAGTCAGTATCGTGACCCGATTAAAACAACGAGAAGTTTTTACGCGTCGGCACGCGTTTGTTGGGGAACCCCACCAAGCGGCGCTAACGCGGGAAAGAGTGCTCGAAACCGCCGGACGTTGCAGAGCTAACTACGCCACCCAGTGCTCACCGGAGCCTGGTTGGTGCAGCTTACGATCGAGGCTCTCAACGCAGGTGTCAGACCGGAGATTTATGGGACAGTTCGTGCTTCCCGCGCGTTTTTTGCTTACTCCAACCGGCAGAGCAGGCACAAGCAAGCTGAATAGTTCACAGGTCCACAGCAGGAGACCTCGATCGATGGCCACTCTTCATGGTGACCAAGTGGATCGAGGAGCAGTTGGGCTTCCCGCCACCGGACGCCAGTGATGAACCGCTAGGGATTGTGAACGATGACCCGGGACCACTTGTAGCGAGCTATTGATTTCCTCAACGGTTCTCGGAGGGTCGTTGCCGATAGTCAATTGGACGCGCCAGACAGTTCTGTACGAGAAGGCTCGCGATAGCATCAGTGCTGGGCGTTCAGTCAGCAGCAATCTCGCAGATCCGTGGTGGCTGGAAAGCCAATCCTGCAGGCAGCCTGTCGAGTCTCGACTCCATCGCAACACCACCAGAACCGATGATTTGGGCCTCTCCACAAAAGGATCCTGTTGGAAGGGGGGATTTTTAATCTCAACCTCTGCGAGCTACTACGCCGCAAAGATCTTTGCTAGACGCCCGTGGATGCCATCTTGGATGCTGTCGCGCTTCGGTGTGGGAAGCCCTTTGTCCGTTGTCGCGAATCACGATGCACGAGCTGGGAAAAGACATGCGAGCTGACCGTGCTGCCTTCGGCTCCTTCGAGCCAGTGTCCTTGCGCATGCGAGCCCTGTTCCTGAACCCAACCATAATCCATGTCTGCAGACCCGCCCTCTGCTACGAATCCTAGCCGTCCTCGCATGTCTTGGCCACTAAGCTTCTGGGGGTGAGGCCGCGCTAAACCAGGGGAGAAGTGTACCTGCAGGGGTGAAGATGGTCCGTTCCCTTTTGGATCGCCGCACCCACTTGACCTACCCCCAGGCCGCCCAACCAGGAGCCACATTCAAGACCAGGCCGTCTTCCTGCATCACTGCGGCTTCGCTCTCATGCCGTGACGGCTTTTCTTACTTCTGCCGAAACGTCCCGTCGTTCTTTTTGCATCTGCTCGGCCCTACGCGCCCTTAATCCGACCAAAACCTTATTCACTCTTTAGACTCTCCGCGTTCGAGCTAACGGCAACCAACTCACTCCACAATCGTTTCGTTTTCTCATCTGCGACATCCGTTCCGCCTGACACTGCCTATACTGTCACCAGTTTCATCTACACGGCATTGTCTTCCAAGAAGCCATCCTATACCAGCCCACGTCCGCGCTTGACTGAAGCTCAGAGACAGTCTTGCCGGTAGGGTCCACGTACTGCCTATAACCCTGTTACATCGCACTTCGGACAAGAGTGGGGATCACCGCTGGAAGGACTCTCATGCTGCATATTAACTGAACGCTTCGGTTCGTTTGGTGAGAAGAGTAAGAAAATTCGACATGGCCAACACCACACTGTTGCGGGGACAATGCCCGCCGCCTTTCTATGATGTGTCGAAATTTGGGTTCGATGGCTGTAAGTGCTCTCATTTAGCTTTTATACAGTTGCTGACATTCATAGTTCTTGCTGGAAGGTTTTGTGCGCCAGTTACACCAGGCAGTGACATTATCTGCTGCTTGCCCTGTCCTCTGACAGACTTCCTGTACCCAGAAAGTAGGTACCTGGAAAGCCCACATTGAGATTCACGTTCCTAACCTTTTCTAGGTTTCAATACCGCCTATCGCGCAGCTGAAGCGCTCAATGTGGCTGGTCTCATCTGTCTGGTCATCCTGCTCATCACGTACTTGGTCTTGCCGGCCGAAAAGACTCGTCGACATTATCTCAGCTATTGTCTCATCATAGCCGCAATTCTCATGGCAGTAAGTCTGAACTCAGCCTACCCAGCCTGCATCTACTGATCGACTTTAGCTTGGCTTCGTAATACCCTTTGGTGCTCAACCAGAGCAGTGCTACGATGAGATCACCCCAAACGATATGTACTCAAGTCTGACGTGTGCTTTCTCCGGTGCTTTCCTCATCTCTGGAGGTATGTCGATGGCAGTTTGGATCTTCATTCGCGCTCTCTCGATGCATCTTCAGATCTGCTGGGACGTCACGCCAGGACAGAAGTTCTTCTACTGGGCGCAAGGTCTGGGTTGGTCAGTTGCAGCCACTTTCTTCACGATCACTATCACGATCACTGGAGTCTCGTTCAGATTCGGTGACGTCTGCCACGTCAATGCCGAGCACTCAATGAAGGACTTTTGGGGTCCCTTGTTGGCCATTGCAGGTGCAGCTATGGTCATTCAGGTCGCAACGTAAGTCACTCGGGAGAGACAATGAGACGACATTACTAACATCGTTGTCAGCTTCGTATACTGTATCAAGGTGTACCTTCAGAACATGTTCAGCGACGACAAGACCGAAACACAAAGCAGCGCTGGCCTCCCCTCTTACACGACTAGCATACGGAACCGATCTGCACGAGCTGTTTACCGGCGTGTTCGCAAAGTCCTATACCTGCAGTGGCGCGGCATAACGATCGTGGTCTTCATCCTCGTGGACGTCATCTTCTTCTCTATCGTTTTCATCTGGCTGAACTCCGTAACATCGCACGCCACTGAGGACCTCGATAAATTCCTTCCGTATGTCGTTTGTCTGGTAACACACGCCGAAGAAGGCCCAGAGCCATGCTATGAACTCGGCCAATCCCTCGCTGTCGATCAATCTACAGTGACAGCAATCTTGATGATGCTATCCATTGCCGGTCTCCAAGTGTTTTTCCTGCTTAGCCGATGGAGCATGGTGGTCGGCTGGCGAGATTTGATCAGAAGCAAATTCAGCAAGAACCGCGAATTTGTGTCCTTGGACGCTAGGAATCCCCAGGAAGATGTACGCCATTTCGAAATGAAGAACTTCGAGCCGAAATCGACAGCAGATGCATACTATGGTACTCCTGGACTTGCTAGCTACGCTATGGGAAACGAGCGATCGGACACCCCGGATCATTTCCACAAAGAAACTCAACGCGACTACAAGAGCCCGACACTGAGCTTTTCGACTCCAAGACCTCAATCACGGGCGGCTACCCATGTCGACTGGGATCCTAGATCATCCATGGCAAGAGGAGGACTCGGACTGCATCCTCCAGACTACGAATCTAAGATCTGAGCATGAATACAACAATTTTCCTTCGCTACACTCCATCACATCACATAAGTGCTGAATCTGGTATGATCATGCTATGGGTATGAAATCAACCGTCTGATTTACCCGTTACTACACGCAAGCTGAATCGAGGTTCCCAGTTCAGCGAGTTGCAGTCACGAGACTAGCACACTTGGCCATGCACCAGCATATGGCCATGGGTCGCGACAGAGAATACGCGGTCTTTGCGCGAGACCATGATACGGATCAGCCTCAACGCAGCCATTCTCATGTCAATGAGTGACGCCATTCCCTTTTTGTCTCTGAACTATATGTCAGACCACTAGCTTGGCATCTCTGACTAGGTGTACTGCTGATATAGAGTTCAAAGACCTCCTCACAGACTCTATCGCTGATCCATCGCCAAAGGCGAACGAGGGGTTGGGCATCACTACACCCGCCCCAGCACACGTCGCCTTGTCTGAAAGGATACATGGGTGTGTATGCAAATGACAGTCTGTCACTGCAACAGCAACAGTCTTGTCGCCTGGCCAAGGCCGTGGTAGTTCCTTTCTCCGGGTCGTTTCTTACTGTATTCTTACACATTTGTTCGCTGCACGGAATGGAACTCGGTGCAACTCATCATTCCCGGTATCACCATTGCAGGCGATCTCTTCTCGCCCTTGTACGGAGTCGATCATTTCGCATGTACCGGATTCAGCATCGCACGAAGCCACAAGCTCGTCGGCTCCCACGCTTGCCTTCCACGCGAACTTAAGACCCGCTTCTCTTGGTAGTAGCTCTACCATAGCTCACATATATAGCCAGTATAGCTATCCTACAATAAAATACGTACATTAAGAGCCGAACGCATCGAAAACCTTACTTCTACTCGCGTACCTCCACCCGTCCGCTGCCGCATGGATCGGCTGAACGTCCAATGCCGTTGTGCGATCGCTTTTGAACGGGCCGGGACCTGGCTTGTACCGGTAATATGGGTAAATTCGAAGCATATGATATGTCGATCTTGGCAGGGTCAGGGAAGATGTCGCCGAGCAAAAAGAAACAGCCCAGAAAACGTGGTAATGGGAGGCACATCCTTTCCTCCCTGATGATGGAACCCTTGCTCGGGTCCATCAGCGACGTCGTGTGGAAGACAGACTTTGACTAGTCTTTCGTGTAGTGACATGCGCACGCGAGATTTTGCGAACTTTACTCGATAACAGCGAATGAGCGTTATGCCGTGCTTACGCCCCATTCTTCACCATGCCATTGGGTCGCTATACCATTTCCAATAGGATTCCTGACACCTCCGTACTCCGCACCTCTCTCCGCCCAGCAGCAGCGACCAGAACCCATCAATGCGATGCAGTCTTTTGACTCCACCTTTCAAAAAGAATTGTTTCCACTTCCGCGGCTGCAGGAGCAAGGGAATCAGGTCACATTCACATTGCATGGTGAGAATGGATCTGCACTACTCCTTCCCTTTGCACATCCTCCTCAACAAAAGGCCCCAGTTTCCAGAACATCGTTCCCCGGGAAGACACGCGACTGAAATGATGGAGGAACGTTATGGAAAGAGAAGGTCCCCCTTCCACGTGTGGGTACACGGGCGCATCTTGACAGCGGCCCCTTGTTTTTATCGGTATAGCGAAACGCCTCTTTAGGAGCAGGCATGAACGCGTGCTCGGCTCGAGCTGCAGGAACAGGTATCTGGGCCGCAGAGCGGTTGGCCTGACGTGACATGGGTGTTGCGTGGCCCGCGCGTCTCGAGGCAGGATTTATCCAACGGCTCGGCTCAGCAGGCCGTAAGAGCAACCGAGATTGAGGGCTGATGTGCCCTGGGGGCAAGTGCTGGACGCGATAGCGAAGTCGGTATCTGCGGGATGTATTGACTTGTCAGACATGATAATTTCGGCACTTATAGCCTTACGTGGTGCGTCGTGGACGGTCCGATAGAAGAGTTGTCGACGAAGGCATGGGTTGTGGGAGCGGCTTCGAAGTCGGACGTTGAGGCCCCACACGAGGCATGAAAGTCGACTCAGTTTCAGCTTGCGTGCGATAGATGTACGCAGGGCTCCTGACAGACTCTGCGACCATGCTCCGTTTTCCATGTGCGCCTGAATAAGAGAAGTGGACCGGTCCGCGGCGGAAAGATTTGTTATTATCCGCGTCGCCTACAGCATCAGGCTCTCCCTTCGTATAGTTCGGCGTGATAGCCGTGCAGCTCCACGTTCACGTACTGAAGGCTCTTTCCAGTCGCCCTCGAGCCTGCTACACATAATTAAGGCCGATAGAATCCACACGAAGTATGCTTTCTAATCATCGCAGACTTGGAACAATACATGTCTCGACATGGCCATGCTACTATGAGCACTGAAATATGTTGTGTATGCCTTGACAGCTGACGTGCACTAACTCAACAAAATCGGCCTGCGATGTTGCACATCTCTACTGCGCTGTTCGCTCTTAAAGCCAGGAAGCCCTTGCGCAGGCCAGTGATGAATATCTGATAGTGCATAGGTTCCTAAGAAGAGCGGATGTCAGTCGGTGCAATTAGCGTGGTGGTGTGACAGCTTCCACTGCTGGCTGGCGACTCCACTACATCCTGAATCCCAGACCGAAATTACCTAGTATTGCATAGCAGAGTGTGGCTAAAACTCTTAGAATCAGCTTAAATTTAACGTCGCACAAGATGAGCCTTCAACACAGGCGCTGATGTCACAAACACATTGTTCACATAAGCCATGTCTCCCATAACACCAGGCACAGATCTTTGAGCCTACCTAACTCTTACTCATACTCCCCCAGAAAGCATCGTTGACAAAGTTAAGTAACGGAGTCGCAACATATGGCACAAGAACGTGTGCGTGTTCTAGACTTTAAGGATCTAAACAACGTCATGACTTCAAGGGTCAGGGCGAAGGGGAAGGAAGGCGATACCCCACCATGTAGCGTACCTAGGTATACGTACCGACTCCATCCCCACTTCCATCGTCATTACCAAGCAACGAGGTACGACTTTCGACTTTCGCCATCACCAGCACGATCAATTCGCATATCGGACTATACAGCTCTTCTTTAGACCCTCAGTCCACACCCACTACTTGTCTCTAAAGCTAGCATGGTCGCGATGGGAGGAGGTCCAGATTTACCGTCTCGAAATGCATCGAAAGAGAAGGAGCTTGTGCTGTGCGCATTGCACTGGCCTCAAGAGCTATGCGAGCGTGGCTTGAAAGTCCTCAGAGAAGCTTTTGACGATGTGGAAGTGAAGTACTTCCAAGTCAAGTGGGAAGGTGGCAAGTCGGAGATGGACGCACCTGAAGGTTAGTTGGCAGTAGACACACAACCTTGCAGTGAAGAAGAGATCGAAACCGAGATGACGGGTTCGCGCGTTATCAGTCGTCCAACAAGCACAACCCATCTGCAGCTGCAGAGCTTCCATGCTTCCCGCGATTATACCTGTTACACAACGTGGCTAATATCATCCCAGACGACATCAAGCGCGCAACCTATATCGCGACGCTATCCTGGCTCCCGGAATCCGCATCGTCCATTCCAAACACCAAGCTCATCCAATTCTTCTCTGCAGGCACGAACCACGTGTCCAGCCACCCAATCTACACTGACTCCAAGATCCCGCTATGCTCTGCCAATGGCGTTCATGGCCCGCAGATTGCCGAATGGGTCATCATGATGAATTTGGTGCACAGTCATAGCTACACTAAGCTTTATGACAACCAAAAGAACAGGGTTTGGGACCAGAAAGTGGGACTCAGTGTCAGTGATCGGGTGGGGAAGAGAGTGGGTATTTTGGGGTATGGTAGCATTGGTCGACAAGGTATGTTTAATCAACTTGGAAAAGACGGAGAGACACAACTTTTGCTAGCATACTTGCTGCATATGGAAGCTATACTAATCCACGGCAGTCGCTCACGTAGCAAAGGCAATGGGCATGGACGTAATAGCCTACACAGCCTCACCACGCAAAACCCCAGAGTCCAAGCACGACAACGGCTACATCGTCCCTGGAACGGGTGATCCTGATGGCAGCATTCCCAGCGCGTGGTACAGTGGAACTAGCAAAGAAGATGTGCACGAGTTCTTGAAGCAGGAAATCGACCTATTAGTCGTTGCTGTGCCGCTAACGTGAGTGATTAGCCCACGTCTTGCACTGAGAGACGGTTCGATCATTTTTCACTAACACATCAACTAGAAAAGCGACAACGCATCTCCTCTCTACCGAGGAATTTGAGCTCCTGCATAAGTCCAATCCAAAGGGCACCTATATCGCAAACATCGCGCGGGGGCAAATCATCGACCAGAAGGCTCTCATCACTGCTTTGGAGAAAGAACATATCAGTGGTGCTGCCCTTGACGTTACTGACCCTGAACCACTGCCTAAGGATGATCCGCTGTGGGATGCACCAAATGTGCTGATCACACCGCACTGCAGTGGAGCGTCAGATGCATACGCCGACCGCGCGTTCCAGTTGTTGGTCGAGAACATAAAGCGGGATCGAAGTAACGGCAACCTGATCAACGAGGTGAACCGCGAGAGAGGCTATTGAGCCAGCACAACACCCCAGACTATAGCTCCGTAGAACATTCAATTCGATTTGATAGATCGATATAGGGTATCATAGACGCCCTGTGTAGACTCCAAGTAATAGACCATATGCCTAGTCGTACAAGACTCTCCTGCTTTCGTCTCAACAGCCAGAGCAGAGAAACGAGAAATTCGCGCAAACACCAAAACGTCCGTGTATCACCGCCTGAACAGCCCAGAAATCATGCCGCCAGCCAAATTCCTCGCGAGACCCGAACCGTACATTGCGTTTGAGGCGAAGCCCGTCGCTTGGCTGAACTTGTCGCATCGGGAGAAGGCGAGGGTATTCGTAATCGTAAGGACGAGCGCGATAACTGAGACCAAAACGTTAGCACATGTCTCTTTCTGAATCACCTCGAAAGAGAAGGTCACCACATACCAACAAGCGTCAACCAAATAAACTCCAAGCTGACGAGCGCCACAATCGCCAGCAGCACCCACAACACAGGCTGCGCATACAGCGCGAGCCAAAAGAAGCGCTTATCCGTCGCATTGATCTGGCGCCCCGTTTCCGGATCCAGACTCTCAAACACCCAGCGCCCGTCTCCCGTGTTGGCGTCGACTTCGTTCCACCAGCGGAGGCCGACGAGGCGGCGGCCGGCAATGTTCTTGAGGTAGTAGAAGTCCATTGCGAGGAGCAGGATGGTGATGATGAAGATCATGACGAAGTTTGCGGTGAGGAGGCGGAGGCCGAGGAGGTAGACTAGTAGCGAGGCTGGGGGAGGGTTAGCTGTGAAGGTGATATACTGGGCATGTATGCATGCGGTGCCTGTAGCTTGTAAGTTGGGATAACGTACAGATGCGAAAGGCGAGGAAGGTAAGCAGCGTGATGGGATGACTGCTTAGTCTCCAGCTCAGCGAACCAGGCGCCGGCTCTTGTTGTGCGTTCTCCATGGTTTCTGGTGCCGTCGGGGTGTGCGTGGTGCTGGGGGAAACAGTCCGAGACGTGTGAAGATCAGCTTCACGTGGCTTTCTCAGGGACGCGTCGGCGATCGGCGTTTGGGGAGCTTTGGTGGAGCTGCGACTTCCCCGCACGTCATAGGCTAGCGACAGTGTCCGAGGTGCGTAACGGCTGTATGACTTTCTGCCATTGAGGCTTATACAGTTTTGTGCTCGAGGCAGGCCTCTCGGAGGAAGTAATTCAGTCAGTTCTGAAGCAGGATGGCGGCGCCAATTATACGGAGGGCGTGCATGTACGGTATACCATCACCACTCCATTCACATACCATACAAGCAGTTACACCAGTACCATACTGACACTCCTCACAGTGCCGTCCTCTTCCAAGAGAATGCTCGAAAAGTCCTTCGCCATGACCGCCGACAACGTAACCTACGACCTCGAAGACAGCGTCGCCCCGCACATGAAGCCCGAAGCGCGCTCCAACCTCCGCTCCATCCTCAATAAGCCCCGACCCGCCGGAATAAAAGAGATGTGCGTAAGGATAAACAGCGTAGACACAGGCCTCGCGCTGGATGACCTGACCGAAGTGCTCAAAGGCGAGCACCTCGATGCCATCATGCTGCCCAAGTGCGAAAGCGCTGCAGACCTGCATTTCGTCACGGACGTGATACGGCATCTCTCGCCCGACCGCCATCCTAGTGCAGGGACACAAGGGAAGAGGGAGCCAGTGCGCATAATAGCGCTGATAGAGAGCGCAAAGGCGATCCAGAATCTGAGTGAGATTTGCGCGGCTTCGCCGTATATTTCGGGGCTCGTCTTTGCGGCAGAGGACTTTGCTAAGGATATGAGTCTCACGCGTACACCTTCGCTTATGGAGTTTTTGTATGCAAGGAGTGCGATTGCGACGGCGGCGAGGGCTGCCAGACTTCCTAGTACTATTGACTTGGTATGTACGAGCTACAAGGGCGAGCAAGGGCTCAAGACACTGGAGGAAGAGTGTTTGAATGGCAAAGGGCTCGGGTTCAACGGCAAGCAATGCATACACCCAAGTCAAGTCGCCGTGTGTCACAAAGCGTTCAGTCCTGGCGAGAAGGAGCTTGAGTGGGCGACAAGGGTAGTCATAGCGGATGACAAGGCAAGCAAAGCTGGACGAGGGGCTTGGACATTGGACGGCAAGATGATCGATGCGCCAGTCGTGAAGAAGGCACATGCGATACTGAGACATGCTGAGGTATGTGAGATGGATGTAAGTGCTGTCAAGGAGACATGGAAGGGACAGGAGCCTGAGTAGCTGCCAATGCATGTTGGCATCTTCGTATTGTTCTCCTACATGATGACCGCGAGAAGACCGTATGGCTCTGATCTATACCGTAATCATGACACTGGCGTTCTTGTACCAGCTCAGCAAGGGGTTGTCACCATTCTTCGTCGTTGTCTCCGCAATGTCTGCTCTGCCGGCCATGAAATCTTCGTGTAGGTATGTTCGTGCGAAGCGTCCGGTTATCGACGTGTACATGGGTTCCATGACTTCGAAGTCAGTGGGGAAGAGTATGTCAAAGTAGCCTTGGTGCACCTGGGATGTATTAGTGGCTGCCTTGTAATCAAACAGTAATTAACTTACAAGAGGTGTCGAAACAGGAATCATCTGCCTCTTGTACCTCGTTTGCACAACAGGCGCATTGATACCTTCGACCGCATCGCCCAGCTTGTGGAAGTCGCTACTGATCAACTTGTGGTTTGGAAACTTCTCGTACAGCATGTAGAAGAACTGCATCAGCCGCGTTGGGATGTACTCCGGCATGCTCATATTAGAGCGGAACGGTACCAAGCTCTTCAGGTTATTCATGTGGTCTAGGTGTCGTTGTAC
>JGI20283J15916_100067_pt1 | contig 33729 bp, 21 predicted proteins | sample Plalitdecfosmids_FD_15916 | JGI IMG/M metagenome (IMG submission 15916) | reverse complement strand
CACTACCTCAGCTTCTGCCGTAGCATCCAGCCCGTCATTCGCGGCATGCAAGACGCAAGCCACCGGCACACGCAAGCCGCGTTTGGCATGCACCCGGACTGCGCTGAGCTGCGGCCAGGTTTGCGAGAACGAAGTTCCAAGGTTGGGTTCCGCCAGGCGTTGTTGCACAGCATATCTAGACCTCGTCAGCATATGGGCCTCCGTCGCTGCAAGGCAAATGAGACGCGGCGTCAATCATCTAGAGATCCACCCAAAAGACGCGCCGCGTGCATGACGCACAGCAACTGCACGGTCGCGGTCGCGTCCCGCTCTTTCGCTCGCTCAAAGCTCCACCAGTCAGCTGCAGCCGGATTCGCGATTACAGCATCCGCCATCTACCATGCTGGTATAGGGCAGAACACGACATCAACCTCTGTAAAGTCGGTCTCACTATCTGTCAGGGCCCATGACGATATCAGTCCTGCCCCGCTCCAGTCCCGTTGGCCACTCCTGCATGGCACGACACAGAGACAGTTACCTCATAGTGCCTCCAAAGGAGCCAGTCTGACCGCAAAGGCTATGTCCGCTGTCTCTGTACCGTTTGATCCAAGTGCCGCTGCCGCCTTGCGCCGCTGGGGCGACGGTGTGCAGATGAGGCGATCCTGCTCATGCCACTTAGCTCGCACTTCGCGCCAATCTTCCCGCGGCATGCCAGCAGCATCGTCAACATGCAGACAGCCGTGGCGCCTCCATGCCCTGGGGAGACGCAGGCATCCAAGAGCTACCATTGTCACGGGACAGGGACCCGGGACTGAGCTCGACGGTGCTTGTACTGGTTAGCAGGCAGTGCCGCCATCTTCTCGAAGCAGGCTTTATTCTCCCGTCAACGGCCTCGTTGACTCAGTGCGAAGGAGCCGGTGGCGTTGGACGGCTGGCTAATTTGAGCCCGACGTCGCTAGCCGCGTTTGGGAGATGAAATATCAAATTGATATTCTTCCTAACAGGCACATTGATGAGGCTTGAAAGTCTAAAGGCTGCCACCGGGCAATTGCACTGCATTGCATCGGCGCACTCGCCACTTCAGGAGAGTGGAGTTCACGGAAAAGTCCATGGATATACCGGCCCTGCCCTATACTCAACGACGCCCATCACGCAGTCCCGAGTAAGGGCACTCGAGTATGTGTGTGCACTAACTTTGACAGCCGCTTCCAGCGCAGCTTCAAGTCCAGGCGCCATTCGCTGACGATTGACCTAGCCCCATGGCTTCGTTGAACGCCCCACATGCCTCACCACCTTGGTGAAATCGGGGCCGATGCATATCATGTCCGGCTTTGTGCTCGCCTTCTGCTAGGCTTGGTCCGTCTGCTGCAAAGGCGATCCACGACCTCGCTCAAGCCGTAGCGTACTCGAGTCTATGATCGCTGTGGCAGCACGCCTAACAGTAGTTGACAGGCGGGATCAACGGCGGGGATGTGTCAAATATGGCCTTATACGGCATTTTGGAGCGATTGTTCCGGGCAGACCCTTCTGCTCTCCCCAGAATCCATCCAATGTGGATGCTGGCGAGTGGACCAGTTCGCACGGGGATTAAGAGCGATCAAACCTGGGATCGCAGAGCGCATCTTGCACCGAGCTAATCCATGGGTGCGCGGAAGGCGGAAGCGTTTAGGTGCACGGCCATAGCACAGCGGCCTGGGAGACAACTCAGCGGCTTGCGGCTTGCTTTTTCCCCTTCGCTGCACCCCGGCTTTAGATGCAGACGTTTGATGAACATTGAAACTATCCGTTCCTGGTATTGGACATTGCTTCTTTGGCCGAACTAAACACAAGCCTCCTGTCACGGCCCGGCTCTCACACGACCTCTGCCTGCGCCTGCTGTGCTCTCCTCCTCGACGTTGTCCAGTTTCAGTCTCAGACTGGTACTGCACATGCTTCCATCGTCAGCGATTGTGTTGCATTAGATCGGCTTGTTCCTTTGCGGACAAAATTCTGGTCTATTTAAGACGGCTTGGTCCTAGTGCTTGCTGGGGCCAACACCCGCGCGCCCAAATCAGCGTGCATTGGACTAAATCACGGCTTCGATCCTGCAAGCGTGATTCTACAAGTATATCCCTTCAAAATCCCGTACCTGGCGCCCGAGCCATTGTCACACCCGTGGACACGGCGATCGACCTCGGACCCTTGCAACTGAATGACGTTGATCCTTTTACGGCAAGCTTACCGTCCACGGCTCACCAACATTTACCAATACAAACAACCTACACTCCATCGCTCTCCAGTCTTTCCCATCTCTCTCAGGCATGTCTGGATACTATCCTCCCCCAGGGCACAACATTCCGCCTCAGTACTACAACCTCGATTCTAATGCGATACCCAATTCCAACATTCAACATGCCCCACCAACCATCATCTCACATGGCTCGTATGCACCCACCCTGCCAGACAACCCATTTCAGCCTGGCGTGACGGGACCTTTCGTACAATACGAGAACATTGGTCAACCAAGTTACGTTGATCAGTATGAGGATATGTCCGGCCCCATGGGCTCAGCGCATGGTGGGAATGGTCGCGCGCGAAGAAGGCCAGCACCTGGCGAGCAGGTCAAGCACCGCAGAACTCGGAGCGGTTGTTTCACATGCAGGCAACGAAGAGTCAAGGTATGCGCATCAACCTTCAGGTGTCAGACTTGGCTGATTGGTAACAGTGCGACGAAAATCATCCCGTCTGCGAACGTGAGTACCTGCGCTTGCTTGACAAGTCTGAAGTTCGTAAAGTCTGACGAAGTTTGCTAGGTTGTCGCAAGGGGAGCCGCGAGTGCATCTATCCAGACTCACAGTCTAGTCAAAAGGCGACCCGGAATGGGTCCAAGTCGGGCAAGTCGGCGTTCACGGATGATCATTCCTCGCCCGAAACCCATGATGGGGAGAACAAGGAGCGTCTTCCCGCGATCATGGATGAAGACGAGGATGACGACTACATCGAGTATGACGACGACGACGACGACGACGATATGTCAAAGAGTCAAGATGCTCGAGATTCGTCACATACACCCGGGTCGCTCCTCGATCAAAGTACGTCGCCATCTACCGAAGCGTCGTCAACCGCCCCGCCTACGATACGACCGTCCCTGTCTCGGAAAGGCAGTGCGCAAACCACCAAAACCGGTCCTGTGACCAAGGGCACCTCCGCTATGGCCCGAGATCTTCAGTTTTATCTGAACTACTTCCGGGACCATATGAGTGTGCATCACTACTCGCTGAAACGCGACACGCACGGCTTCCTCAAAGGCGACTTCTTGAGTTGGGCGATGAAATTCGAGCCTTTAAAGTACGCTGTAGCCGGGTACGCGGCGTACTTCCACACGCTTGAGCAGCCAGATGGCCGCATGAACAGCTTCCTTCAGTTCTACAACGAGTCTGTTTCGCGGCTGAGGATAGCCATCACCAAAAACAAGAAACAGGGGCTCGCAACATTTCTGACTATATTACAGCTTGCGAGTATCGAGGTATGTAGCCTTGCTGTAGCCCACGATTCCTATACTGACGTCTATTGCAGGAGATGCTTGGTGACTGGGTCAACCTCATGGGTCATCAGAAAGCTGCGTTCGAAATGCTCACCCGCCTGTTCACGCCGGAGACTATCACCAAGTCAGATTTTCTCTGCAAAGTACTACTGTGGTATGTCCGGTTTGATCTGTTTGTTGGCTTTCAGTCTGGCGGCGAAGCAGTGCTGGGTCGGGAGTGGTACGAGGCTGTACATGAATGCTACGTGCAGAAAGTACGCGACATGCCAGGAGACATTGGAATGAAATACGAGGAGCGTTTTGCGCATTCAAGACTGGTGGCGAAAGACTCGAACGATCTGTTTGCGAGAACAGCCAAAGGTCTTGTCAGTCCCCAAGATTTCATGGCCCAGTTACCGATACTCAGAGAGAGAGTGGAGTCGCTACAAAGGAACATGGGTACAGACTTGACGGATCCCAATCACAAGGTCCACCAGATTCTGGGAACACCAAAGCCAGAGGACATTGTCAACCCTTACGAGCCGGATGTCCTATGGGGCGGACCGCTTTGGACATCGAACTTCCTGCAGCTGGACACGTGGGGCATCTTGTTCATGTTTACCATCTCGTCTTCTATGGCGTTGAAGCAGCCTCTTGATCCAGAAGTCACTAAAGAAGCATACAAAGCGATACAAGTCTTCGAGGCTATATGCGCATATCCGGAAGCTCCGCCGGGCGCGGTACTGGAGGCACAAGTCAGTTTCGCCATCGCGACTCTGTTCCTGCCGAAAGATCAGAAGACTGTGCGGTGGATTCGACAGACATTTGCCAGGATCGAAGCATCAGGGTAAGTGGAATCTTTTGCTTGTACGAAGCTGGATGAGTGCAATATGCTTTCCTCCATGCAGACCAGGTACATGAGAAGTTTTCGACAAGTCGACTAACACGAGGGGCAGATACATTTATTCCGACATTCTTCGCAATCGTATGCTCGAAGGCATGGGGGTTGGCCCATCGGACTGGTGGCTTCCCAACGACGAAAGCTGCCCGCCTATCATCCGGTCCATCAAAGATTTTATCAAAGACCGCACACAGGCACCCAAGGACCAGGTCTCGGACGATCTACGAGAGATGCGAGGCATCTTCAGCTCCCTGACAATTTCCGATTCGCCGCCCTCGGACAACATGACGGTGACGAGCGCCGACGGCGTGGCTTCAACGTACAATTCTCCAGATTGGCAATCTCCGGGCTACGGAAGCGACCGCAAGTCGTCAAATGCAGAGACTTGTCCACCGGGGTCACAGCAACAGTACGCTGTGCAGTAGAATGTTTTGGGCGCAAGAAGTATTCGAATCCCTCAGCACGGCTGCGATAAGACGTAAATTGTTGTGTCGGTCAGATGCAATGCCACGTCGGTAGTGCCTACGCCCACGTTGCCCTAGATCACGGCTGGATGCATTGCAATAGAGTGTGTCTGTCGGAAACGCTCTATCAGCCTTGTAGGACGAGCGTCGATCGCCGAGATGGCCTTCCGAGAGGCGGTTTAGTGCTAGGTTGAGGACAGAAGAGGTTTGGCTTGCCTAGAGGTAGTGCTGCCGTGACATACAACATTGCATCTTGGGCCACATAGAGCGAAGTGGGCTGTAGCCAAAGAGGAAGAAATGAGCGACAGAACAGACACGGCATGTCATGTGGTGTAATGTCTGTCAGCTGCTGGACCGCATGTCAGATCCGACGTCGCATATAGATTGGGTTTCCATAGCCCTATCGATGGAGATACAGGGGAGTAGAGTTTGACAAGATGCACTCGATGGAAAGCTTATTCACGAGAGATGAGGGGACGCAACTGTTATGTGGACTCGATGTGAGGCACGTGGATGGAGACAAGGCAGGCACACATGCGGTCACAATAGCGCGTGGCGGTTCTATGCGACTTTTGTGATACTAGAATCAAAGGATAGGATACCACTGATGTGGTTGGAGATCAGGTCTGACAAATTGGCATGTGATGGCTGTGAATGCGATGCAAATCTCGAGTTGCTCTGCACGTGCCCCGTTGGTGCGATTCCGGCGTGCCTGCAATGGATTGATTTTTTGAAGAAGTTGCAAACCCTAGAACCGCTCTAGAATGGATGAACGAAGGCGATGAGATGCTTGTTGAAGCGCTGTGGAGTGTGCATGTGGAGCGTTGGAGATGATCGAAACGGGCCTAGCTAGCGTTGCAGGGATAAGGCGCGACCCTGACAGCGGGCAGCGAAACACATGAAAGTCGGCAGAGCAGAGCGCACCTCGACCACCACCACTACGCCCCGCCACGAGACATAGACAAGCCCGTGACAGCTACCACACGAACCACGCACCATGGACAACCTCGGCAAGATCTCGGCGTTTGGAAAGAACATCTCGTATGCCTGGTCCCGCAGCGACTGCTAGGTGGAAGCCCGCGATATGCTGACATTGCTTTTGCAGCGCCTCCTTCACACCGTGGGCTGCCAGGACGCAGCAGTATGTCAAGGAGCAGGTCGGCAATGTCGAGGACAAGGTACGGCCGGCCCTGTGAGCGTCGCCGGCGCAGTGCTGACACGGACATGGCAGACCCAACTCCCCCCGGACTACATCGAGCTGGAGAAGCGCGTGGATGCGCTGAAGAAGGTGCACACCACGATGCTGCAGGTCACGTACGACACCCGCTTCCCGTCGCTGTGCCTGGTCTGACTGTCTAGCTCGCAATACGCCAACGAAGCCTACGACTACCCAGCCAACATCCGCGAGTCCTTCAACGACCTGGGCCGCACCGTCTCGGAGAAGGTCAACCTGCTCTCCAGCGCCACGTCGCCCGCCGAGGCCCAGGCAGCCCTCACTGCTCCGCCCTCCGCGAAGCCCCAGCCCAAGACCTTCAGCCATGCCGTTGCCCGCGCCGCCCTCAACGCCTCGCACATGCTCACGTCGGAGCAAACAAGCTCGAGCGAGGACCCCCTGGCCACCGCGCTCGAGAAGTACGCCATCGCCAGCGAGAAGGTCGGCGAGGCGCGATTGGCCCAGGACGCCCAGATCCAGAGCCGCTTCCTGGCCGGCTGGAGCACCACGCTCAACACCAACATCCAGTTCGCCACACGTGCGCGCAAGGCCGTCGAGAACTCCAGGTTGAGCCTCGATGCCACCAAGGCCAATGCCAAGGGCCCTGCCTTCTCCCTGCCTGGCCAGGCTCCCAAGAAAGACGTCATGGACGACGACATCAGCGAAGACGCCAGAGCCAAGATCGAGCAGGCCGAGGACGAGTTCGTCGGTCAGACTGAGGAGGCTGTCGGCGTCATGAAGAATGTACGACTATACCCCTCACCCTACACCACCATGTGCTGGGACCCCCGCTAACCTCCGACTAGGTCCTCGACACCCCCGAGCCACTCCGCAACCTTGCCGAACTCATCGCCGCCCAACTCGAATACCACAAGAAGGCCTACGATATCTTGTCCGAGCTGGCTCCCGTCGTCGAGCAGCTGCAGGTGGAACAGGAGGTGCGTAGACATCAGTCTTCCGACTACTAGACTTCTTTGTAGAGGACCCAACTGATGCATTGCATTCATAGGCCAGCTACCGCAGGGCCCGTGAGGAGTTGTAGGACGACTCTGACGCACAAGCCCGAGCGATAGAAGAGGTCCAGGGCAGTGATTAGCTTGATGCCGCTTCATTGCTTGGACATGGATTGCCATGAGCTTCGTTGCATTGTGTATCGTCGCGTGATGCATGTCTTGCTTCATATTCGGGTGGTCTAGTCTGTTAACTCATTCAATACCTTCTCTATTCTATACCTGGTGTGTGACGTCATGACCAAACCGACATGTTATTGAATCACACCACTCTCATCCCTAAACTCTGCCGCCTGCCCTCTGGCAAACTCCGCCATCCTCTCCCTTTCCCCCTCCTTCCCCTCCTCATCCTCTTCAGCCGGAATGTACTGCCTCATCACGTCTCTCACATAGCCCTCTGGTACCCCCAACTTGACTGCATCAGCGATCCCCTGATTCATCCTGTAAACATACTCGTCCCGCGGCTCATCCGGCGTGACACGATGCCGGTCAATATAAACGAGCATAGACTCTTTTTTCTCCGGATGCTTGCTAGTATCAACCTTGTGCTCTGTGTCTGAAGGCCAGAAATCGCACGTGAACATCTCCTTTGTGTATGCGACCGGTACGCCCTCGTTTTTATCTAGTCTCTTTTCGTCTTCTGGTAAGAGAGAGTAGACCAGTCCGAATACGACGTCAGAGTAAGAAGACTTGGAGGTCGAGTTTTGCTTGGGGGATTCGACGACGTTCGCGTAGCCGCGGTCGTTGATGATCCAATGGTAGTTGGGTAGGCGGGCGACGCCTAGGTATTTGGATGTTGGGCAGCGGGTGCTCATTTGGTGGAGCCAGAGGTTTGAACCGTAGCCGAAGTAGATCGTGGGTGAGGTATGTGATGTGATGAGGAGCTGGGTGTTCGCCATGTTGAGCTGTATTGATGGCCTTTGTTGATGGTAGTGGGATCGTTCTTGATGGCTATAAATTTGGATGATGTGTGGGATATACTGTGCGGCAGACTCGACCTATTCGAAACTGCCCTTGTATCAAGTGTTGGAAAAACGATAGCTGACTTCGCGTTGTGTTCGATTGGCCTCCAAGGTTGAGATGTGCGTCCACGGTTGGTTCAGAATGGTGGTGAACTAGGCCCGCTTAGGCACAGTTCCGAGGCTCAACGAAGGAACCATGGATGGATGACATGACCCAAATTTTGAAAAGAACCGATACAAAGCTCGCAGAACCCTCTGCGCGACCATCTTTTTAAACGCACAGCTGACTCTTGCCGTCATTGCACAGTTCACAGTTTAGCAACTTCACCAGTTGACGGGGTATTGCTCCTCGTCGCTAATTTACTACAGACTTTCGCAGTCTGTGCTGCCTATCTACTGCACAACGCTACACATCTACACTGTACCAGATCGAACGTGTGCCGGGTACTCAAGAATGCCGTACTCGCATCACAGCCACTCTGGCCAGTTCTGCGGACATGCGCAAAACACACTCGAGGAAGTTATCCAGGCAGCGATAGCCAAAGGTTTCCTTACCTTTGCACTGACGGAGCATATACCTAGACCTCTCGAAGACTTCTATCCCGAAGAGTCTGAATCGCACACCGCAGAGAGCCTCGCGAAATTGTTCGACGCCTTCATCGTCGAAGCCCACAGACTTAGAGACGCGTACTCAGGCCAGATCCAGATCCTCATCGGTTTCGAGACGGAATGGATTCGTCCATCGACACTGCAACTCATCCAAAGCATCCTCGACAAGTACACTTTTGACTTCTTCATGGGCTCTGTCCACCATACGCACACCGTACCCATAGACTACGATCGCGCTATGTACGAACAAGCTCGAGAGAAGGCAGGCGGGACGGACGAGCGGCTCTTTGAGGATTACTTCGACTCTCAATACGAAATGCTTCAAGAGCTGCGACCGCCAGTGGTCGGGCACTTCGATCTCATTCGCCTACTTAGCGATCATCGCGATGTCGATTTCAAGGGCATGACTGGTGTTTGGGAAAAGATCAAGCGCAATCTGGAATACGTAGCCTCTTATGGCGCTCTACTGGAGTTGAACTCATCAGGGCTGCGGAAAGGTTTGGCCGAGCCGTATCCGTGCTTGCCCATATGTCAGGTCAGTCACACCGCCATATGCCCGGTCTCGGCGTCGACTTACTAACCTATGTCATAGATGTTCTTAAGCATGGGAGGTGGTTTCGTCATGTCTGATGACAGTCATGGGATTGACCAGATAGGTACAAACTATGCGCGACTATTGGCTTTCGTACAAAAGGCAGGGATAGACCGGATACATTTTGCTGACCGGGCCGGTGAGCGCAAAGACAGCCGCTTCCCCAACGCGGGCTTCTCTAGCATTGCTGTAACCGACCTGGCGCAATTACCCTTCTGGGCCAAGATAGGGTCATATACTCTTCGCGATGGATAACCCTTCGGTAGTTAGAAGCGCCACTGAAACTCTCAGCAAGGAGAGTTTCGGGCCCGAATGCCGGGGCCACACTATCAAGCACCTTCTGTCAACGGTTGGTAGGGTGCCTACCTGCAGCGCCCATGGCCTTCGGATATTTAATAGAAGCGAACGCATCCGACGGTTCGGTGACATGCAACTTGCGAGTCCACATCACTAGTCGACTGTGGCTCATGCTGTCTATCACGATACTGCACTCCAGATGCGTGGGGGCTCCTCTTCTCCACGACTCAGCTGCCGCTGCAAGCGCACTCTATCTAGCCAATGCAAAGCGTACGATGCTCCCAGACCACGCTGTTGGGCTCCCGACTCAGCGCACAGGGCTCGCGATCTGAGAAGGGATGGCTGGAGCACGGTTGAAAGACCACGTGTAATGGCCATCGGATTTACTCTTTAGCCCCGCACCCCTTGTGCTTGTGCTTTGTCCCTCTAGTTCGAATGAATTATTCGTTTGCCGCGAGAAGCACGATAGCCAGCAGTTCCACATATGGTTATCTCGACGAACCGCTCGAAATACGGTTGTTCTTCGGGTGGGTCTAGCTCCGTACGGCAGCCGGGTGTGTATCCGACGCGTCTGTGATTGGCAAACTATAACAGACTCGAAAGCAGAAACACAGCTAGGTTCTTGGGCCGGCGTGAGACGCAGGGGAAGTGAAGACTACGAGGTACGATAGTCTCCTGGCCGTATATTAGGGATGCGAATATAGCGGTAGCATGAAGGGGACAATTAGGTGTGGAAGAGCAGAATGCCGATTAGTGATTGGAAATTTGAAACCGCGGGGTACATCTACCATGAAGGACCGAACATTGCTTTTCGAGAACGGTGTTGCGTATGCACGTCACCCCTGTCCATATCCATAATCAAATCTGTATGACCGCCACCTGCCTCCACGGAGCTGGAAGAGAATCCTACAAGGAGATCCTTTTGCGCCCTACACAAGCAGCGTAAAAGCTAGGTCATGCAGGTCCTTGTGCATTGCCGTACCAAAGTCTACGCATCGCCCTTTGTCATGGAGGAATGCAGCGGCCGTGTGTTATTCGACGAGACCGAATATTGCTGCGTCAGAGGCGCTTTTCCTTTTTGCTTCCATCGTGCGACTCCAAATGAGGTAGGGACCACGGCCGGCTTATTTGCGCCTTCCGCTTCCTTGGACGAGGTTAAGGTTCTGGCGCCAGCGCCATGCGCACATTGGTGCTAGATGGCTCATGATCGTGGTGACCGTCACCGCACTTCAAGCTTGACCGCACTCTCCTGCGCGCCACTGCCCTGCTTCCTTTCCATCAAAGCGGCTACAAATCAACCCTTGTGTCATCCTATTACCGTCGATAAGAGAGCTAAGCCACTATCGGGCATGATTATACCCGTGTTATCACAAAACAAAGATCCGTATCGAAGTTGGCAGGCCGCTCGGTAGTCGCGGGAAACTTTAGTACGGGTACAACCTTCCACCATGTCAATTGTGGATCCCCCATCGCGTGTCAGCTGGGATGCTGCAGATGAAGAATGGTTTGGAAGGGCTAGACCAACCTTACTTCTGACACTTCAAAACGGCCTGAGCTTCGGGCAGGATTCCCCGGGAGACACGTTCTGACGGCTGTGGGTCGTACCATACGTAGCCCGCAATTACCTTGGAGCCAAAGAGGTGGAACGTGTGCGTATGCGAAGAGGCTAAAAAGTATGCTTGACGCATCTGAACAGACCAATCTGTTGCACAGCTTCGCGACAAAACCCTGGTATGCTTTTGGTCAAAGTAAAAGCCATGAAAGTCTGAGCTCCAGTCAGAGCATCTACGGAGCTTCCTACTCCTGGGCCTACACATCGGCACCACTATTAAACTCTAGGGTCCACCCACTTTCTAACGTACTTCCCCATCTTTGCAGATTTCGGATTTCCAAAACAACACGCTATCTTTGATCAGTACCAAAGGAAGTGGATACTCTACATACACTACCTGCCACCTGCTTCAAGCTTCAAGCTTTAACTTCCCAAACCCGCCCTAGACGCTATCCATGCTCGTTCCCTTCAATATGGGCGTTGAAAAGCTCGTGATCAGACCTGGCAATGGCATAGACTTCCCGAAGAAGCATGACGAGGTGTCTATGGAATACACTGGTGAGATTAGCTACTTAATTCCTCACCAAAGATCAACATCTAACAACAATAACAGGATGGCTATTTGACGATGATGCCCCGGATCACAAAGGCGGACAGTAAGCGAACCGGCAGCGTTCATGCCTTAGACATCGAATAGAGCGCTGTATTGATCGTTCTTCAGATTCGATACTTCCGTAGGTCGCGGTGACCTGATCACTCCCATCGGTGCCGGCCGGGTCATCAAAGGTATGCCCAACCCAACCCGCTCTGTGCTTGGTGCATATGCATTCTACGACTCTGAACGCGCATTTGGCTAAAGCTCATGCACAGGCTGGGATGAGGGCATTTTAGGCTCCGCAGAGGCTTCTCCAATGACGCTGGGAGAGAAGGCGACTTTAATCATAACATCGTACGTAATCCCCACGACGCATCCTTTCGCGTGAGTGTACCGTACTAATGATACATGCGATGCAGTGATTATGCATATGGCACTCGGTAAGTTCGACTTACAATTTGCACATTCCATGGTCGGGACGGGAACAAGTAAGACGGGACGTTACCGAACCTTGGAAGTACACACGCCACCGTGAACACGAACGCCCGACGGAGCCAAGACTTAGTACGGCTGACGACGTTCCGAAGATCGTTTGAGCCATGCTTCTTCAAATCTCCGGCGCTCCTGGACGTCCATGCCGCAGCAACCGCCAATCTTGTACGACACGAATGTCTGCAGCCTATTGGCATCGCCGCATCTTTGGACTTTGACGATCTGATTAGACTGAGGTGCAAGTGCTGACCATGTGGACAACAGTGGCTTTCCTGGACACATCCCGGCCAATGCCAAATTGATCTTGTAGGTGCTCAACTTCATTTCCTTCGTCATTTGGGACACTACAGCGCGCTTGCGACGCCTCATTTATGTGTTGCAAGTGTGTGTGTTGTTCCTCCACACAACGCACTGCTCACATGCTGTTCCTTTCACATTGTTATCGCGGGATCAGTGCACAGGCTGCAAAGCGGAATGCTAACGCGATGGTAGCGATGTCGAGCTCAAAGCCATCAATGGGAAGAAAGCAGAGGACGCCTGAAATTCGGCACACATCATCGCGCCACCCGCTGGCCACGTTGGTCGACATATACCCCGTTACTACCCGACCACCTGTCCATCCAGCCATTCGTCGCGCTAGTACATTCGTGATCGAGGCCAGCACATACGAGAGCAGGAAACGTCTCATTCGGACTCAACATTAGCGCTTGTTATGTGGTTTATGCCCTTTCATCGACCATCCTTACTGTGGGAGTCCACGCAGGAGCTTTTGTTTTATTTGATCCTTTGGAGTTTGGCGCTTGGTAGAGGTACAAGGGAACAACAGACTCATTTCAATCACAGCTGTTCAGGTGGAGGAGTCGAAAGACACTCAATTTTCGTGTCTAATGTACTATGTCCTTCCACGCTCGTTACCCTTCTGCAGCTCCCAGACTTCCGCATTTCTTTTCTGATACTGCGAGTCACACCGCTCATTGCTTCTGGTAACCTTTTCCGGTACAGGGAGCGACTCGTGGTGATCTTGCAGGTTGGTTCGATCCATATACCCGTCAATCAAAAGCGAGCTTCCTTTCTCATGGTAGAAATCTTCCGATCTCCAATCATCGTCTCCAAATGGACTTCCAGTATCCTACGGAAGTAATCGTACCGAGTGGTTGATAGTCATGTAGTGGCCCAAACCAGTGGTTCGCCTCGACGCGGGATAATGGTCGGCTGTACACCCACACGGCACGAGCTGGTATTTAAGCCGCACACCAATATGCCTTCCTTCAACCTCACTGGGTAGCATTGCCGATTCTAGAAACGGTCATCTTTCGGTATGCCGAAAGTCAGCAGCATGACTCAGATGGCAATTCTCTCGTTGGCTGGCGGCAGTGGCGGCTTACGCTTAATCCGGCAGATATGGTATTGTGTTACCGGAACCTTGACGCTTCAGTGTCGGACTCGACTATCGCGGGAACCACACACCCTCAAACTCTACCGTTGCCCGCCACAAGTGGGGGAAAGCTGCCACATTGTTTCTAACCGAAAGACATCCCACGAAGAGCGCCTCCTGTTTGGCCTACTGAGATAACGCATTTGCCTCAAGGGACTGAACCTCTACCCGCAACGGGCCTTGTACATGCTTAGGATCTAGAGCTTGTCTTCCAATCTCGATTCGTATTTCCTAAATTCCATGATGACATGGGTTATCGACAAGTCACCAACCATGTTGCATCGCATACAGCCGGCGCACGCAACAACGGATCAGGAAGCAAATGTCAACTTCTCTCAAAAGCCTTGTATTTCATGGCAAAACCTCGAAGACCGTACCTAAAGCCTACCGATTACGGGCCGTGGCCGTTCGACCCACCCTTGGACGCTCCCGTGCGCACCGAATGCCGGTACGCCCCCCTACACTAGACATACCCGTAAACAAGATTGTCGGCCAGGCCAACGGTCGTGAGCAAGATGACTGCACGTGGGATGTGTCGTATGCATGTGGCGTCGGTCCCGTGCAGCTGCGTCAGGCATGAGCCTGCATCAAACGTTCGTTCACGTGCGTGGCACGGTTATGGTGCGGGCTGTGACAGGGTCAACGCACGCAACCTTGGAAGTGTGTCAGAAATTTAAGCGTGCACGTGAGTTCATCACGTACCTACTGCTCCAGGATGCTGGAAGCCATCATGGCCAGTTCTTGAAAGCAGCTCTATGCGATCAGCGACCATGGAATGCAACAAAGCCTGGACACAGCGCATACCTAGGATCATCATCGATCCCGGAACCGCTGCAGATAGAGCAGAGTGATGCAATGTGATGTGCAATTGCGTGCATGGAGGAAACATGCATAGGGTACCATAGAAAGAGCTCGCCTTATCCTTGCTCCACCAGCAGCCGAAATCATTGGTTTATATCAGCGATGGCCGGTGGATGACCAGAACTGAGTCGCGGCTGTTGTGATCAGTTCCAAGATCGGTTGAAGATGTGAAATCCAGGCTGCTCCAATCCAACACCATGCACAGCGCAAGGTTTGTATACGTGCGTTGTCTCCGGAAGATCTCTTTCACTACAATCGGGTTCTCGACCATGCGCTTCGGGCGTACCTATCGCTATAGTAGTGTGGTCCTTCAAACTGCCGCGAATCTGTACGCTGGTTATTGCGGCCCAACTCGTTTTCCAATTGGATATCACGGCTGGCAGCGCCGGCTGATTTGCCATTGTTACCGGTTATTCCATCCAGTAAGGAGCTGACGCGTACCTCCAGGTGTATGCAGCTCACCGTTCGACGCACCAAGTGAGTTGTTGAGCCGCACCGCTGGGTCGCGATACGCAAAGTAATACGTGAGGATGAGAACCACATATATGTGTCTGGAGCCAAGCGCAGAAGTTGTAGGATGTTATCAAGGCCGCCTCCCATCATCAATGGCGGTAGAGATTACCGCTCCTGCTCGAGCATCACATCTCCACCCAGCAAAAGTTAAGGGTAGGGACCTCTACTAGTGATCAAATACACCACCCCTTGAAAGTAGTTATGAGATTGCGCTGGCATACTGCCGCCCTTTTCACCCGTTCCGCGGAGATATAGGAACAAGATAAGGATTCAGACAACGAAGAGAGAACGACCTGCCTTCGGACGATAAGTACTTACTTCTCTTGTTTCAAAATGGGTGAGCATATGGTCTGCTTAAACATCTGCAGTCATGTCCTTTACACAACCTGGACATGCGTCAGCTTCTTATGGTGATGCATAGTGGCCCAGACTCTTTGCGTCTGAAGAGCCTTTGTCGTGACCAAGATAATTAGCCAAAGCCTCCCTGAATGGGGATGAAACCGATATCTTATAGTGAGATCTCGCAATCATCAATCTCGACTGACGCGAGAAGATAATACCAGCCTGGCAGGCAACAACGCAACATACGTTTAGTGCAGTCGATATCTGACAGCTGGTGAGATCTGGTTGGCGTCGCTGAACGGACCCGGAAGCATGTCAGCAGACCGGTCGATGTAGTGCCACGGCATGTTGGAGACATCGTTACTTGAACAGCTGAGCACGAGCGGATACAGCGCCCGCATCACTACGATCCCGTGGCATTGGATCTGGGCCGAGTGACGGATCGAGGATGAGTGTTAGTGACCAGGCTCACGGGAAAGCAACTCCCGTATCGAGAGCCTTCGACTTGATGCCAGAAAGCTAGCCCTCTTCAGATCAACCACACTTGCGCGGATGTTGTGCTCCGATTTGCGTATAGGTATTGCTACTAACACACTATCGTAGTACGTCTGTCTCCCCGAGAAGATGTGGTATCAAACGTGCCGAGAAAAGCGTAGAGGGCTACATCCCGAAGTGTAAATCCTGCGTGCACCTCACATCATGCAAATGCGAAGATGTCCGCCGCCAGAGAAGACGTGTTGCGAGGGCTTTGTACATTGTCAATCCGGCAAGCTTAGTAGCGGTGTTGCACAGCGGCTCGAGTAGGCTGCGGAACGTTACTCCTCGCATCAGGCATGGTCGGGCAAGACACGCTTCGAGACCAAAGAAGGTATTTAGCTCCACGTGTGCCAATCCGTGTAAGTGCAAGTCGTATAGCACAGGTCTGGTTCTTATTCCGACGTCGTGATGTAGGTTGTGCTTTACATGGCAGTCGCTAAGACATCGCCCGCATAGTTTTCAGCATGCGAGCGGTTCACCTTAGTCATCACCTTGGGTTGCGCGGCATGAAATCGAGAAATGAGAGGACGATATGACTTGCTGCGCGTCCGTGTGAACCTCCATGACTGAGGCTGTACTGTAGAGACTTTCGAGTGGATGCAAAGCCGAGAGACGACCTCGGAATGCAGGTCGGATGGCTTGTTGCAGAATCCACCCAGGAAGTATGCGCCAGCCTCCAATAATAATTCTGTCAGCCTTTCGAGGTCTTTAGTTTGTCTGGTAAGCAAACTCCCAAGGTGATAGAGACATCTCATGACCGAAGAGCGGCGTTTGACAGGTGTTTGTGTCACGTAATGGCCAGGAGAGCCCCACTAAAGATTCGCTCGTGCCCAGATTCCGCTCAACCAAAGTGTCTGTGATCTGGAACGCTTCTCGACAAGATGCACAACTGGCGCACAACCAGGGACGACTCGCTGGCAGATTGCTCTGCAAATGAATCGCGTCGCTGAGATGGTCCAGTTAAGGTGCCACGACATCCGTCGCACGCTTCACTGCGCTACGCTGCACCTCCAAGCCAGCCAAGTCAGCGACTGTATTTGCTTGGGGTGACCGCAAACAAGCGCAACAAAGAACAGAGAGCTGGCACTTGTGGCGGAATTGATCTCATCCTACGCTGGCCGTCATGGGAGATTTCCGGTTGGCGAGTGTGGGAAATTAAATGTGGAAAGGAGCCCTTGCTAAATGGTTCGAACTACCGGCTTTCTGCAACATTGCGACAGCGCACCGGCCTGGACCTCGCAATTGTCGATGCATGTTCCTGCTACACATGCTCGACCGGTCATCATCACAAGGATGGCGCAAATGGACGGGCCCAACGGAATCGTGACAGCTGTCTTACGACTTGTCCTCGCAGCATGTCTGACTGTGAACCAACGATCCAACAGCTCGTCGCAGGTGATCGTGCTCTGGAAGAGGTGACGAGGCCTGGACACAGCCCCTATTCGAGCCTTGCGAAGGGGATCGCTTAAGACAATGGCCAGGCTCGCCAAGCGGACTCATCTCGGGTTTCTGCACCACCAACCTGAGGCTCACAAGTTCTATACTGTGATGAAGGAGGGGCGCCCAGCTTCTTTGGTGCAGCCAAATAACAACTTCGCATCTTTGTTGTAAGCAGAGTAGCACGCGCCCAGGAAGTTGCTTCATTCCCAGCCGGAAATCTCTGCAACCAATGCTGGCCAGAAGGAAGACAATGCCGATCGGCGACATCCCTGCTGTTATTTACTCTGCTTTCGTACTTTACCCGACATGAGATGGCCAAAGTTACGACCATTGCCCTGACGATCAGGCACCGCACTCGTCCGATTGGATCGCCCCTTGCCCATCTTGTCGAGAACCTATCTGATCGCGGCTAGCATGCTGCCCGTGCCTGTTCTCCGGACTAGCCACGACGTTTGGCTCCGTCCCAAACAAGTCCACGCCGTGGCGACGATTAGTTCCATGGCGGACGGGCTTCGAAGTGGGCCTGGGCTGCGTGGACTAGGATGCAGCCATCTTATTTACTTGCGCATCCCCCAGGTCCCAAACTCCTTCTCTACCGCTCAGGAAAGACTTCGTCACCCACGTTCATTCGCTGAATAACTTCACTCTTTTAGGTGTTCAGCCGACATTCCTTCGATCGCTTCTTTCGTGTCTTCACCTTTGCGCCAAGTACTATACCGGTCCAACTCGATAATGCAGCTCATTACCCTCCTTTCGGCGGCCTCGGCCATGGTTGCGACCACTTCCGCGACCAACCTCAGAAGCGCTGTTAATCTGAACAAGGAATGCGACACCGCCAAGCCCTACGCACGCGTCATCAACCGTTGCGACTACGACGTTCACCTTTGGTCTGTTTACAAAGGTGATGGCTGCCCCGAAGATGGCATGGTCACGTTGAAGACTGGCGAGATCTACAATGAGAACTACACTCCTCCCAAGGACGACGTTGGTGTGTCCATTAAGATCTCGAAGACGAAAGAATGCAAAGGCGTCGACATTACCCAGTTGGAGTACTATTTGGAAACCTCTAAGCCCGACTTCCAATACAACTTCCTCGATGTTTCATATGTCGATTGTCTTGGTGGCGACTGCCCTGCAAGGAAGGACGGATACTACCTCAAGGCCGGTAGCCAGGACGGAATAAACATCGCGTCTTCTTCCAACACCTTCTGTCCTATCTTGGCTTGCCACGATGAGGCTTCTTGCGACCAGGTTTCTTACGTCCTTCCCGACGACGTTCAGACTAAGACCTGCCACCTCGACCAAAGCGTGGACTTCTACATGTGCGGTGGAGAGGCGCCCTCTGGCGACTACGGCTCGTCTCCTAGCGAGTCTGAGTCTTCTGCAGAGCCTTCCACCAGCTCCAGCAAGCTGGCAGAGTACTCCACTGCCAAGCCTACTTCCTCCTCTGCTTCCTACGAAGACTCCTACACTGCCGACATCGAAGTGGCTGCTGCCGCTGTCACCCCTGCGCCCGAGAAGCAGGACCCCAAGCCTTACCACAAGCTTACCAAGACTGTCTACGTCACCGCGGTCGAGTATGTCAACGCAAAGAGGCACGCTCACGCTCACGACCATGCCCGTCGTCACCAGCCTTTCCACGCATAAGCCACTCGAATATTCGTTTACTGTGGCATTGGTGCCTAAGGATTACTTGGTTCTACATTCTACCAGTCAATAATTCAGGATACCAATTTCGCATTATACCCAGGGGAGATCAGGAAGAGGAGATCAGAGTTGATATCACTCGAGTAATGCCAGGTAGACAGCGTCGCAGGCCCAATCTATTCATTTCTTCACTACGTTCTCGACGCGCACCTGTCTGCTTGATCTCGTCATCTTTGCTCTCACCTCTCACCTTCCAAACTCCCTAAACGACACCATGGGTGCGGTACTTGGCTATGTTGGACGTTGGCGCCTGTGCTTTTTGGTTGCACGTTCTTTCTTACGAAGTCACGATATCGGATACCATTCGGGAATCCATGCCCCTTGGCGGGCTATACTTGTTTCAGTCATTCGCTTCGTCAAGGACATTTGTTTCCTTTTCTGTTTAACACGGGCGTGGGGTTGTATGCGCAGACGTCCTGGCTTGCCGATCCTGTTCCTAGCCTGATAATAGATTAATTCGCTATCATCTTGTACTTGCTCTCTGATCGATTCAACTTTATCGCACGTGATCTGTCTACACGCGTATCTAAATTGCGTGACACTAATCATTACCTTGAACTTGGCACAGCATGCCCACAAGCATTCGCGCAGATTGCTCGGTGGAGTTGTTTACTTTTGGTGTCGCAGCAGCCGAGCAAGACCAGTTTCAAGCTGAGTCGTGATGTGAAGTCAAAGTCTTGAAACATTGTTGCATGCTTATTCGACTGCGCCGCCTCCTGGTGCGTTTTGACCAGGCGATCACCTTATGTCCCGCTGCAGTATCACGCAGGCCAGAGCCTGTTCTGGGCGTTGTGTCCATCGAGCTTTTGTATCGAAGGATCTTATGGTCATCGGTGCCGAGCAAACATGTTCGCAAAACCAATTCTTGTCTCAAGGACCACCGTGCAGCGCTCCCACAACGTGGCGCATGTCTCGCACCTTGATCATTGCCGTGACTGACAGCGGCGCGACTAAAGCCGGTCATTCCACACAGCCTTAGCTTCGTTTCGAGCCATGGTTACATTCTACGTGCTATCAGCACTTTTACCACTTCTAAGGCTTTCGGCATCTAGGCGTTCAGGTGCGCTGTCCGCGAACTGTGAGTCGATGTTCATTGCGTCACTCCTTGGCCATTGGAACAGCTTTTAGTTCGCCCAACACTGTTGGTTCCTTGCAGCATGCAGCACCAAGACGACCGTTGGAGAGCCGCCAATCACCCCAGCGTTTGGATCTCATTGTGGGCTAACTACTGCCCCGCGTCAAATGCGAACCGACTTCTGGATAGCCATGCTCGCGTCACCTTGTGTCCAGCCATACAACATGCTCGCTCTTTGGTAATCGCGCACAAGCTCAGCAGAATTTGCACCAGGTTTTTGCATCGTTATGCAGTAGTCGGCCTTCTAGAACAATTTTATGTTGACTACTCTGCTCCACAGCGTCACGCTTCTCCACTCTGTCCACATGAACACAAAGTCCCCGCTGTGTACTCATGCCATGGTCCACCTCGATGAGATGCAACTCGATACGACTCTGCACAAGTGCACATCCGCGCAAACGCCATCGGGCCACCTTTGACCGTCCTAGTTCGCTATTTCTGCGGTTGGACTAATGGCAAAGTTGCTGGAGTACAAGAAAACTCCGGCTTAGTGGACCAGAGCATTCTGGAATGTCGACACGGCTTTCGACGGTAGCCATCGGTGCCTTTAAGGCACCCGCTGGGCCCTGATTGCACAGTTCTTTGGAAGACTGGGACGGGCCTACGGACATGCGAAGTACACGGCATCTCGGCAGACACATGCCTCTTGACTATCTAGCGCTACCTTCCCTAGGGCTCGATGTCCACGTTTGTTGCCTCTACCATAGCTTAGTTGTAAAAAAAAACACGATTCCTCTCTAATACTACGATTGCGCTTTTCTCCATGAAATCCAACCCCGCCTCGAACCATCCTGCGCATGCCAACCGGTCTTTGGGGCGTCTACCCACTCTGCTGCATCTCTGCCCCCAACAACCTCAATACCCCAACGCACCTCTCCGTCTCTGTCTTTGAACCACCCTAGCATGGTTTTGACGTCATTCGCGTTCTTTAGTGCTACACCTCGTTCTTCTACAAATCGCAAAAGATGATCGCTCCCTGCGACAAGTACAAGTACGTCGGCGATGAGTTGCACGTCTCGAAGCAAGGGACTCGTGTATCTTCTCTGTAGAGAACTGACTACGGCTGTAGTGCCTATAAGCCAGATGATTATTGCCACCGACAGATACGTAGCGATTGCATTCATATGAAGAACCTGGGTTCGGTGGGATACCAGTGCCTCAACTGTTCGATTGGTGTGGAGACTTGCGTACTTGCGTCGCGGAAGAACCCTGCCATCCAATGTCACTGGCTCTCCTAACGCATGTGTACTGTTGTCGCCGATCTTTTGGTACCCCCAACCGCCTTGCTCTAAAGATAGACCATTGCTGATGAAGTGCTGGAAGAAAGTTTGGAAGGTATGGTTTGCGTGTGTGACAAGTGTTGCGTAGTCGAGCAAAGCCTGCGGATCCTTGTTGGCGAGGCTATACATGCTGTATGTCATCAGGTCCATGTTCATGCCGGTTTCAGCGTCGCGCATGATGAAGGCATTGTCGCGAAGAGATTCCATGAATAATGTCCCTTCTGGCCCGAGATTCGGGTCAGCGGCCTTGAACATGGATCCCATGAATAAGACCCCATAACTCGTGGTGACGTTCAACGGTCCTCGGTATTTTTTGTCATATTGCTGCGTTGCGTTGCCATGGGTCGGCGCGTGTCGGACAAACACTTCGGACCATGCTGATTTTGCAGGGCCGACAGAGCTGATGATCTCATAGGATTGGACCATGCCCGTTTCCACGTCCACGACCACTTTGGCATCTGACGTCTCCACTATCGGCATGCAACGAGCGGCTTGTAAATCGGGTACATCTTTGAAAAGCAGCATTGGTCCTTGGTTCTCGTCTCTGCCTGGAACTGTTACAGGCTTACCAACGATCCATTTCGTAACGAATGGAATCGGCCACTGACTGTCTGCGTTTGGGAACTCTTCGACATTTACTGGGGACCAGTATCCTATCACTGCTGAATTCAGATCGTCCCTGGTTCCGTTCGAGCAACATGACAGCATAGCGCTGGTGCCAAATGCTGAAGTATTTGACGGACTACCGCCAAACATCGTATGATTGAAGGAATAGTACTTTTCCAGGCCCTCCAGATCTGTCGGTGTGGCCTGAGAATCAATTTCATCAGGATGAATGAGCCATGTCGATGTGTTGGCTACCTCGGGTACTTGCTCGCATTCTAGCCGAGCTCGTAGAGCAGATGTTGTGATTGTTACGTTATTTGGAAACGTTGTCGTTTCTTTGGCATCCAGTTGGGAAATACTGCTAAGATCGAAAGGTATGAAACTCCAATCATCTTGAGTCCAAGAAGGCTTAGTGCCATTGAGTGATAGCTGAATGGCAGCGCCGGGCAGCCAATTTTTAGGCGGATTCAGCAGAAGATCGTTGAGTACTTCAAATGGAGGCAGACCCGGAATAGCTGCACTCAGTCGTTGTTCGTAGGTCTTCACCGTAGTTATAATGGGTATCTCTCGAGGTTCCAGCGTCCTCTCAAGAATCGCTCGATGAGATACGTTCGCAGCTTGTCGTTCGAAGAGCGCGGACATCGAAACGGTGACTGGCAAATTGAAGTCAGCAAGCTAGAAGACAATCGATCGTGATAATCTTACGAATTTGACAGAGAACGCTTCCAGTAGCGACCAGGAACAGCATCCAATGCTTGTTGCGGGCGGCCTTGATAGCCGCACCAGCCCAGGTTTTGGAGCGGTACGTAAGACCCGCTCCGTTGGAAATTGGTGTAGGCCGTTGCGACATCGTAAAATAGGGTTGGAGGGTTCTGAACGCTGAATCCAACTGATCCCACCATAACCCGATCACAATACTGACAACCGTGGGTGCGATAGAGATAGGGGCAAAGGTGGAAAAGCTCAACCCCAATTTCGAGACATCGGCTTCGTAAACGAATGCAAGCTGAGAAAGTCGAGATCGCGCAGAGAAAGCATTCAGTACTAACACCGCAACCAGGATCAGGATAAGGAAGCTTGAAAGAGCAAACAGCATACGAAGTCGGATGACCAACGGCTGCCAAAAGCTTGAAGACTTAGTGGTTGTGGGAGCTACTAAAGGCATTTATCAGCTGATAGCTTCGATTATATGGCATTGCTGACTTACATGTGCTTGCGAGGTAATCACTGCTTGTAGTATGTATAGCACCATCCTGCATGTAAAATGTGTCATTCCTTATTCTTTGGTGGAAATCGTAATGCGCTATACGATGACCTTCTCGAAATGTTGATGATTGTGTCGGATGCGACTGAACTAACATAGCATGTCCAAGGGTACTGCCGGGGTCCATGCTGAGGTCGAGCGGCCGAAATGATAGTGGTGAGACCCAAAATACCATGATAAGTAGCAAGAAGGAGACCAAGAAGAGGGTAGCCAAAGCGATTCCGATCTCTTGGAGTACCATGATTCTATTTTCGACCACTGTTGCCTTCCCTTTTGTAACTTCGACGCGTGTTACGTCGGGGTCGTTCAAGGCCTCGCGAAGACACTCCGTGAAGAATCTTCCTTTGACTCTTTCCGCGCGAGATATAAGCTCCCTGTCGTTCAACATTTCGGTAACGTTGAATGCATAGAGAGCGCCAAGCAGCGGACCAAGCCCAAGGAACTGCGGAGCACTGGTCGCCATGTTCGGATCGGAGTAAGGGCTAAGCTGGCCGCCCAGAGCACGGTCCGCATCAGTCGCTATGCTTTCGGCGTTGAAATAGTATTTCCAAGTGTCTTGTAGTGCCATCTCTTCAAATTTGGGGATGTCTATCATAGCTTTCGTGATTGACACGGACTGAATATTATCCGACTCCATGTACGTAATGTTTGGTTCTTTGGATTGGCCTACTGAAGTAGTGGTGTTGCGTGTTTCCATAGAATACTGAGAATTGCAAAGCAATGCCTTCATACGAAAGTCAGGCGAGCGTTCATAGGTCCTGTTGAGCTCAAGTCCTGTCCCTGCCGCTTCACTCAGCTCCAACTTGACGGGCTTGGTCCACGGGGTGTTGAGAATGATGATATCCCGGTCTGCACATTCTGGAGAGGCATAGTGGCGCGCATACGGACTGGTCGAGGAGACATTACTGGGAAACGGTATTCTACCGAGGGGCAGCAGCTCATCCTCAATGTAGAAAGTAGAAGTGTTTGACCATGTCAAGCCTCCACGCAATGCCAGATTAGCCGCAGGGTGAACTGTTATTTCGTGTCTGCAACCGTCATCCGATGCTAAAGCAAAGACTACCATAGGTTCTACGCCCTTGTATGGCCCGTGACCCATGACATCGTACTCTTTGTATTTCATCGGCACAAGATCAGCACTTTCTAGCGTCATGTCCCGACAACCCAGGTTCGTATGTATTGTTGTTGTCTCTGCCGTCCAGGAATTGAAGCTTGATACCAGATCGGGGCCGAGTTGTGCTGTATCTGTAGACGGCCAATTCGGAAAGGTGATAGAAGTATCTTTTATCCATGCCGAAGTAGAGAGATTCCTCATCAGCGCAGACGTAGTTCTGAAATAGGTTTCTCTACTGGCGACAATGGGCAGCTGGAGGCCAATCTTGGGAACGCTTCTGCGGATGTCAAGCGTTTTGGTAATTACAATCTCTTCGGATGTAAGAAGGGCCGATGACAAGGGAGAAATCGCGAGGAGGGCCACCACATTGATTACAGCCGTGCAAATGAGACACCAACTGGTTTTACCGACCGACTTGCGCTTGAGGACAATATCCAGTAAGATAGCCCACCAGGCCCTGGGCGTTTGGAGCACCGTTCCGAAGGCGCTGGCGCCTTCTGAAGGTGCTTGAGCTAGTCTTGCAAATGGCTCCGTTCTCTTTGCATCTTCGAATAAGATGACCGTAGATTGTGTGTACAACACTGCTAGCAGAGTTGGTGTGAAGCGCCATCCAAACAGTACTGCAGAAGATCCGTCGTCGGCACCGAGTCCGTAGTGGTGTTGCGAGTACCAAACAAGTAGCGATATTGTTATGCCCAGGATGGCGGTGGCACTTATCGGGATCAATAGAGAATACCATCTAAAGGTAAATGGCAGCCAGCTCCCTTTCCGATCCGTTGGAGCTTGTGCTGGCAGGTTTGTTAGCCGTCTAGATCTTCAGAGATAAATGATTACTAACCTGTGCCCAAATTCATGGTATCTGTCGTAGACTGAGCAGACGAGTCCGCTTGGACTGAAGGCACATGACCTCCTAATGTTCGATCCATAACGACAGATGCTCCAAGTGCGCTCAAACGGGATTGGCCCAAAAGGAAACTAACAGCGACTCGGTGGCTGTATACAAGGTTATTGCACAGAGAAGCGCATACATAGAGGCTACTTAAGCCATCTCCGTCTGCTATTCAAGCTGTACCTGCATCGATCGTCCGCGCAGATAGATTGCGGCACAGCACCGCTGATACCACTTTCATACTTAATCCGGTACCGACATAGCGGATGCACGGAGTTCTTGAGGCTATCGTGCAATAACATAGTTGGCTAAGCGCCCGGGTGGACATTGGGATTGTTGCAGCGGTTCGCGCCAATACTTCAGCGTTAAGCACGCGCCGCGGTGGAGGGATCTTCCGTCAAACCTTCGAATGGGCGGCAGGATCTGGAACCCCCGTTGCGCATGACAGAGAACCGGTCGAAACGCCAGGTAAAAGAATGCAGGTAGACGCGCGATTGTCATATGAAGTGAAAGCCTGCCCCGAACCTTCCGTCGCGTCTTCCGTTCCCCTCACGGGTGGGAGCTCCCGTTCTTCACGTGGGGGCCAACTAACTGTATCGGGCGTAGCGTCGCGCTTGTGATCCGGACAAAATCGATCCAACTATACGTGATTAATCTGAAGGCGCTGTAGTATGAAACAACTACCCCGTTTATCTTGTCTACATGTGCGAAAAAACTTTAAGTTCTGGTGTTGAAGCCAGACACATTGTAGCTGGAGGTTTGGCCACCTGGACAAGATCCAATGCCTACTAAGCTAGACTCTCGCTAAAGCTGAGAGGGAGAAGGACACAATGTAGACAAGCGTGTTGTATATCTGAAATAATGAAGTCTCAATAGATGGGATGAGCAGTGTCTGCCTAAGCAGGCATGCCTAGGTATCTTCCAAGGTGCTCTCTACTAGGGATGTGAGCAAGAGTTGTAGTCTGAGAACATTCCCGAGGTCGTGGACGCGCATCTTCAAGATGGAAAAGACCGATATCGTTTCATTCAGTCCAATCTCTGGTCGGCTGTCGAAGATTTTTCTATATCTCAAGAGTTACTGTTCAAGGTGCACCGCGTGCGACTACACGTGTCGACACAAATACCTCGGTACCCCTGCCTTGCCTACAGCCTTTCCGCTACCCCATCTGTCTACGCCAGGTCGCTGCCACCCGTCACTTACATACGTAGCGAGATTCCAGCAACTTACGACTCCGAAGAACATCGGTCCGCAACGCGTCGTCTATCTTCGCCTACCCCTCTCGAACGCTACTCTCAATGCAGCGCCATCAAGCGAGTCTGCACGCGAGTGATTGGTGGGTGCCTTTCTACAGTCTACCCATTATACGTTATCAGAAACAGGGGTGAGCGAGAAGGAGCATTCGGGCATGTGGTGGGCTCAGGCGCCCTCGCAAGGGTAGCCGAATCATAGCATGTGCAGAACCTTAGGTACCTAGGTACTTGGATACATGGCTAACGTGTCGACAAAGACAAATCAACGTAGAGGGCGGAACATCAGCCATGCCCGCTTCGAAATTTGTGGGTTTGATGTGCGAATGATATATTCCCCGTGTGTCCATGTGTCTTCAAGATTGGGCGACTTACAGCGCCGGGATGTTGCTTCGGATCGCAACGTTCGCTTACCCTGGTTGATGCACATTCGCATCATTTGCCAAAGTGTACGATGAAGTCAAGACGGTATTTGCATCCGCTTTCTTTCAAGTCTTATCACTCGTTTTGGCCACCAGCTTCTCTGACGACTGAGAATACATTTACTCAACTACTTGCACGACAGTATCTTGGAGATTGCAAACCGGAGAGGGGGATATCAAACAATGTAAGCTTACACCATGCTCGACTCTATGCGGTGGAACTCAGCTTTGTGCGCCCTTTCGCATCCGATCTAAGCGGTGCAACATCGTTACACCGCCCGCTACACTTAGCCGCACGCAATTAACCGATGGTCATGCGTGAACAGCGAGCGTTATTCTCACTATACTCAATGTTTCATAGTACAGAACCCGAACGCCTTACGCCTTGAATTCCAACACTTGAGACCCAAAAACACGATACCTTTCCGCTCGGAACTCCATTCTTATAACATAATGTGTTGCTCGGCACTCGATTCGCTTGTAGCAAGGCGCTACGAGAGCTCGCTCGTAGGATTTAGCTGCCTCGCTAGTGCGATTCAGATAGCTGCGAGGTCGTTGAGTGCATAGCTCAGCTCTCGTCTCGCACCGAGCTCATCAATGCCGTCATGCGGCCGGTAATGGTGTGCGACGATCCGCACCGTGGCCCGGTAAGTCTTGTACCTATTACGGTCAGCATTGCGGCCTTCTAATTACCCGCACTTGGTACTTACATCAGCATCCTGACCCTCGCGCCCCCAGTCTTCACAGGGTAATCTCCCAAGCCGGCGAAGAACGCTTCATTGCCATCCGCGATACCGCCGCTCATGAGAGGATCGCCCCAGATGACGTTCGAAAATCCGACAAGACCTACGACCTGCTTGGTACGTTCGTCGATGAGCACGTTCTCCGGGTCGCAGAGATTGAGCACTACAAGGCGCGGTTCGGTAACTTCTTCCAGGCAGTGTGCGTGTTTGCCAACCCAGAAACGTATACTTTCGGAGTGTGCATTAACAAGCATATCCTCAGCATCGCGTAGTGCGGCTTCGAGGAGAGCAAAGAAAGCCTCGCGCCAGGAGTTGCTGCCCTTTTTGACGAAAACACGGTGTGTCATACCGAATTGAGTGGCAGATAGTGCAGTCAGAGCGCGGACATGTGTGCCTAGTGTGTGGTCGATGGAATTCCTCTCGCTGGTCGAGATGTATGGCGCGATTTCCGAGAGCATGCGACCAGGCATGTGGCTCATCATAAGGAATGGTGCACCGAGCGGTCCACCATGGCTATCATACTTGATGATTTGAGGCACAGGTACTTGTGTATACTCGTGCAGTGTCTCGAGTGCTTTGCGTTCTGTCTCCAGGAAGTGCTTCTCATGCCGGAGGAGTCGGATGTTATAAGCTGGTGGGCATTTGAGTATCAAACAGCTGCCATCTTGTAGTCTTGCGAGATAAACCTGGTGTATGCACCCTTGCTGGACTTCAATTTGTTGAACATTGATTCTTGAGGACCGAAAGACTGCTCTGATGACTCTTTGTATGCTGGGAAAGTCGACTGTTGTGATAGCAGTCTGCGAAGATGCTGATGAAGACGAAGATGAAGACGAAGTGGTCGAAGAGGGCCGAACTGGCTTTGGAGCGTACGTTCCACGGCTCATACTGGTGAGGGGAAAGATTGCAACATCCAGTGGGGGAAGATGCATTATGAAGGGCCGAGCAGCGACGTATAGATTCCGGTGGGGAGCTTAGCGTGATTCGATAGTGGAGGCCTGGAGCTGACTGAATGCTGCATGTCGAGGACATCGCTATGCATCAAGAATGTTTTGACGATTGCGCAAACAAAGTCAAGGCCAGCTCTTTTCTCATAGAATCATGGATGCTCGATCTGAACGCAAAAATGTCCCGACGAATGTTGGAAACAAAAGCATAGTAACGCCAACCCGAGCAAGACCGACTTTGATAGATCTCAATTGATGAAGCCATCTCCTTGGTTCGGCCATACCGAATCGCATGACAGTCGACACTTAGTAGCACATCTGAAAGTCCCAATCAGTCCCCGAGCCATATCGACTATCCTCTGGCCGATGCACTGCTCAGCCGAAAAGCAAAAGTCTATCATGCGCGTACGGAACTGGTAAGTAAGCGGCGTATTCTAAGCGAATTGTTTAGCGAAGGCGGATGTAGAGGCGGAGAAGGACGCGTAAGGCGTTCAGATTGGCGCTCTCAGCGTTCGTCAAGGATACCCACAAGTGGCTAGGCACCCGATGAGGATATCGCGTATCGCGAATTATGATTGATTCTGCCAACAGACGGCTGAAGGATACCATTGACCGACATCTTTCGATAGCATATCCTTAGAAAATCTGAGAGACGATTGGATGTAGGTTTGACAGTGCAAAAAATAACGCTGTGATTAACGCAATGTCAGGTCTGTATGGGCCCTCAACTCGCCCGGCCCAATATTTTACGTAGCTAGTCAACTACTTCCACACATCCCACGCCTGTGGGCCATTGCTGTGGCGGCTATGTAAGCCCACAGTATGCACCCGGCAGTTCGGAGACGAGTAGTAGCAACACGCCGGATGTCAGGTCGATGAGTAGGTGGCTAATGTGCTCACTCTGATGATCCACTAGACGTTTGCCTCATCCCAAGAGCAAACGTATGCAAGCCACGGTGGTCCCGATTGGAGATTTTTTCAGCTTGTGGAAATTGCTGCGCGAGGCGTTCTAGCACCACGACGGCTGCCCCACGCACCGATTCCACTCGTCTCCTTCTCAGACACGTCCATTCTCGATGTTTCCTGACTGATCATCGACCTGGGGTTTGACGGAGGGCAACGGCTGACGAAGCTCCTCGATGTTGAAACGTTTGAGCTGCTCGAAGTCAGGACCGACCACACTCATACCTAAGACATTCTGTCGGATGTAAGCAGCTGTCAAGATCTCATTATGCGGTGCATGTGAGACGTGTGATTACCACGTGGGGTATGACTATACCTTGTAAATTTCCACGAGAATGAGAAGATCGTAGTTTTTCAGGTCGACCTTGTGCCCAGGACCAACTGCAGCTGCGATTGTATTGATGACGCCATCTCTCAAAAACTCCTTATTGTTGCGGATCGATGGGCGTATCGCAAACTTGGGTAACCACACGTTAGCGGAGATCTTTGCACGACGACACTACATCATCTGATAGAAGAAGCTAATGCTCACTTTTTTTCCCGCTTGATCTGATCCATGGAAGTGAGGCGCAAGGACTTGTTTCGCAACAGCCTCAAGACCCTGTGGCGTGGCTTTGTCGGTCGCAGTAATTGGTGTTAGTCGCTTGACATAGCGTAAGTTCTTCGGCTGAGCGCCATCTGCAATATCTTGACAGATCTTATGAACGAAGGAGACAGGTTCGAGAGGTGAGCGTGTCCTAAAAAATATCACTTTGTTGGGTCAGCCCGAGCGGTCGGAAGTGTGATTGGCTATCCTCACAGCACTGGGTGTCGAGTTTGAGAGATGTGAACAAGGGTTTCGTAGTCGGCTTACGAATATCGGCGAGCTCTTTCTGGATCTCAGCTTCGATATCACCTCCTTCCGAGTCAGAGCTGTCTTCTGCAGCCGTCCCATTGGAGCCGGCCGCGCCGTGCAGGGTAGTAGCGTACTATCATGAATCAGCATCACCAGCACTGTCGCTCGCGGATGGTGCAGCATCAAGATATCGCTAACCTCTTGGAATAGATCCCGCAGATCAGAGACAGATTTTGCTTCCTTCTTCATAGCGCATGTTGCCCATATGCCCGCATCACCGGGTTTGATAGTACGAGACTGACTGCCGTCCCTGCGGGGCATATCCCAGTTTCTTTTACTCTGATGTCTCGGATCAGCATGGTGAATCTCACTGCAGCTGCATGACGAAAATGGAACTGGGAAGCCAAGAATGCAAGTACGGGAGGAGTTTTGACAGTGGTACGAAGAAAAGAACTCACCTTAGCTCGTTTGTCGCCGCCGTCGTGCCGCTCGCGGGGCTCGGCTTTCCGCTTCCTCGGATTACTCTCTGCTCCGGACATTTCAAATTATACGGGTGAAGCTGTAGAGTGGGCGTGATGTGATGGTAATTGGAAGGCTCGATCGAAGCCACCTGCACCCGACATCTGGACGCACGGGAAGAAAAAAGAGGCTAGGCTTGTTTCGTCCACTAGCGCGCCTACTCCCGCGTCAGCTATGTACCTAGGTACCAAGGGACATCTCCACCCACCTTCCAAAGTGCCTCGCTCTCACCAGCGCATGCAGCCTCGCGCGGTCTACCCTCTAATGTCTTCTGGAGACACACTCGACGGGTGGCGTCAATTCTGATTTTACTTTCCGGGATGCATGTCGGCGACCTTGCACGTCTGGCGGTTCAATGCAGCCCCTAATTAAGCCTTTACCCTGTCCATCGATTGCCGCAGCAATGCGACCTACCATGTTATCGCTGAGCATCCCGTCGTTCTTGTGTCAGACGAAAACCAGGTCCTGTCCTCTCAAATCGCAGATGCTGTCAGATGCAAGCCTGCTGGTTATATGGTCCACGAATTCAAGGGTGCTCGTCGACGGCTTGCGCCAAACGTTCAATTTGTTCTGCGCTTCCCAATCGCCGTGTAGACAGTACGATATGGGGGTGTTCCGTTACATTGGAGAGATGAGCTATCAATAGGAATGAGAATTAATCTTAGAGATATCAGAGATAACTAGATAGGGATCCTGCGCCATCTCTGGCTGTCTTTGCACAGCACGAAGGAGGATTCTCAACGACCTAGTTGATCGCCGAGAAGTAAAGGGGCTATGCGAACAAGTACGACATGCCTCTATGGGAGCTCACTACTAGTTCTAGGGAATTTCAACAGTCTTCAACATTCTGACACCTTCGATCTCATAGAGAGACACGACAGCTAGCACCCTCGGCTTTGTGCAAGAACGGCAACCCAGCTGCACCGCTTTGGCGAGAAAGCTCCAGACCACAAGAGCTCTAATAGGAGGATACTCGGAGAAGGTTTGTGCAAAATTTTCCCAAATTGGAAAGTATGAAAGCTCACTATATGGAATCAACGCTGCTCGAGATATGCTCACCTGAGAGGGCGAGGTAACAAGGCGTAAGCTCGCTCTTGTCATTGCAATCGGTTGCCAATATGCACACCATGTTGTCGAAGACACTGTTACACACGTAGCGTGATGCTGAACTTCAGAAGGATCGATACGATATCGTGTTGTACTTGTGTCTCAAAGAAGCAGTGGCAACATGATGTGTATTCAATATCCCTCATCGATCCGCAGACTGTCCAATCCTCGTTTGTCCAGCATGCTTGTACTTGAAGTACTGATTGCTATCACTGCCTGGCTCTTTGAACGGCCAGGTCCTGTACGCTTCCACAAGCTCCAGAATCATCTCGGATGTTAGCATCCTAACCCTGAGATGCTCCATTTGCAGTCTACCACCTTTCTTCGGATCTTTCAAACTGGGACAATCTTTTATAATGTCGCTGAGGCCATGTTGCAGCTTGTCCAGAGCATGATTGATACCATCGGAGGGGTGCGCGAAGAGTCCGAAGATAAAATCTCGCGCCCACTCGTAGAAGTCGGGGGATCCGCCGACAGGCCTGGGAAAGGACTCAGCAGAGACGAGGGCCAGACGGCTCTGGGGCCAAGCCTCATTTTTACGCATGACGAGGGGCTCGAAAGGACGGGAGTCAGATTGGAGACGAGGTGAGGGCGGCGAGCGTATGGCGAGGCGGTCATCGATCTCTGTTGCAGGTACCTTGGCATAGTTGGCATTTTGACTGTCGAGGCCCTGCTTCCACTGGGTTTCAAGCTCGCTTAGCTCGGCCATTGCAGCAGCTTTTTCAGGGCCGTCTGGCATGTCAACTATCTTGCATTCGAGCTTGTATATAGCCTCGCCAATGTCTGCTATGGATGCTGCCAACAGTTTCTTTCTCTGAGTCAGCGCCATACCAGTACTTTCTCTGTAGAATTTCCGTATGTCGTCCTTGTAAGGGTGGTCAGGGGGTACCGGCCGTTTGGTTCTTTTGCCTTTTGCATCTGTCGGGTCGTTAAGATCGACTTGTGGAAAGACGTTGATTACACGTCTCATGAAATCGTAGTATTCGATAAGACCAGGTGAAAGCAGGCCAATGGGGTTTCTACCCGCCAACTGTTGCGTGCGAAGGTAATCTTGAATTGTTTGAAAACTGGTCACGCCTGTGCCATTGGAAATCTGGTCGACTTCTTCAGCAAAGTCGTGGATGTGGTCGCGCCGATGTGATGGTAGCTCCATCCCATTCTCTTTTCCTTTCTTCAGAGCGCGGACAATGGCCTCGATCTCGTACTGTGGTTCACGGCCCGAAGAGGCTCTGCCCGTGCTGCGTGAGGCGCGCTCTGGTTGGATGAAGAGGGTTGTGTCTTGTAACATTTGCATGAGGCGGTTTGTTTTGGTCATTTCGTTGATAGATTGGGCAATCATGCCGCTAAAGTCGTCGTGCTGTACCCACAGTAAGGTACGAACCATGCCAAAGGCATGAAATAGATCGTTTGTCCAGGCAGCGGAGGCAAAGTGGTAGGCGAGCTGTTTCGCCATCGAGTCAAAACCAAGGCCGGGAAGTCTTGGATCCCATGCCAGAGAGCCAGTCACTAACAGAGTGTTGTTGGGTTCCTGTGCTTTGGGGTCTTCCGCGTCCAGCACAGTCTGGTGTGGGAACACACCGTTTGCAACCATGTCCCGGTATGTCTGGAGTACGGTCGGATCTTGGTCGACGAGTGAGTACTTGGAGCCGGGTGC
>JGI20283J15916_100064_pt1 | contig 33749 bp, 33 predicted proteins | sample Plalitdecfosmids_FD_15916 | JGI IMG/M metagenome (IMG submission 15916) | reverse complement strand
CAGGAAACAGCCTAGGAACACCCGTGTACCCGAGCGACTTCGCGCGCTCGATCGTGTCCGCCAGCCCCACGCCGACCGACACGGGGACGTGGAACAGCGAGCCGGTGGTCGACCGGACGACCTTGGGGTTGTACGGGTCGACGCTGCGCCCGGTCAGGACCACCGCGTCGGCACCGGCGGAGTCGGCGGCGCGGATGATCGTGCCGGCGTTGCCCGGGTCACGCACCTCCTCGAGGATCGCGACCAGTCCCGGGAGCCCGCCCTCCGAGGCGGAGGCGTCGGGGGCCTCCTGGCTGGCCCGGTCGGGGAAGACCTGCCGCACCGACGTCGGGAACTGCTCGCAGACCGCGACGACGCCCTGCGGGGTGACCGTGTCGGCCATCGCGTCGAGGACCTGTTCGGTCACGAACCAGGTGTCGACCTGGGTGTCGGCGAGCCCGTACCGCTCGGCGGCGGTCGGCGTCACGTAGAGCTCGCGGAGGAGCTCCGGCCGGTACTCGAGGGCCTCGCGGACGGCCTGGGGGCCCTCCAGCAGGAACAGCCCGGTCTCGGCGCGCACGTCCTTCTTCGTCAGCGCGGCGACGGCCTTGACGCGTCCGGCACGGGGGTTCTCCAGGAGATCAGTCACGGTCACAGTCTCGCAGGCCAGCGCCCCCGGAGCACACGACGCCCCCGCAACGCACGACGCCCCCGTTCCGCGGACGGAACGGGGGCTTCGTGGAACCCGTACGGGCACCGGTGCTGCTGACGCAGTGCTGCTGACTACGCTGCGGCCTTCGGGGCCGAGGTGTCGGCCGGGAGGGCCTTCTTGGCCGACTCGACGAGCGCGGCGAAGGTGTCCGGGTTGTTCACGGCGAGGTCCGCGAGGATGCGACGGTCGACCTCGATGCCGGCCAGGGCGAGGCCCTGGATGAGGCGGTTGTAGGTCAGGCCGTTGGCGCGGGAGGCAGCGTTGATGCGCTGGATCCACAGGCGACGGAACTCACCCTTCTTCGCGTGACGGTCACGGTACGCGTAGACGAGGGAGTGGGTAACCTGCTCCTTGGCCTTGCGGTACAGGCGCGAACGCTGGCCGCGGTAGCCCTCGGCGCGTTCGAGGATGACGCGGCGCTTCTTGGCGGCGTTGACCGCTCTCTTGACTCTTGCCATTGGTCTGTTCCTTTACGATCCGGGACGGCTCAGTGGCCGAGGAGCTTCTTGACGTTCTTGGCGTCGGCCTTCGAGAGGACCTGGTCCTCGTTCAGGCGCGCCTTGCGCTTGGAGGACTTGACCTCGAGGTTGTGACGCATACCGGCCTGCTGCTTCATGATCTTGCCGGTACCGGTGACCTTGAAGCGCTTCTTCGACCCGGAGTGGGTCTTCTGCTTGGGCATGGTGGTGCCTTTCCGTGGGATGGATGGGGGACCGCGTCGTTGCGGGGTCGGTCTGGGGGGACCTATTCAGTCGTGGACTCGGCCTGGGCCGTCTCCTGCGACGCAGCCGGGGCTTCGTCGTCCGACTTGGTCTTCGTGGCGTGCTCCGTCGCGCGGCGCTCGGCCTTCTCGGCTGCACGCTTGGCGTTCTGCTCGCCCTTGACGTCGGACTTGTTCTTGAGCGGCGCGATGATCATCGTCATGTTGCGGCCGTCCTGCGTGGGCCGCGACTCGACGACGCCGAACTCGGCGATCTCCTCGGCGAACTTGTGCAGCAGTCGGACACCCTGCTCCGGACGCGACTGCTCGCGGCCACGGAAGAGGATCATCGCCTTCACCTTGTCGCCACCGAGGAGGAAGCCCTCGGCGCGCTTGCGCTTCGTCTCGTAGTCGTGCACGTCGATCTTCAGGCGGAAGCGGACCTCTTTCAGGTCGGTGTTGACCTGGTTGCGGCGGGCTTCCTTGGCCTTCTGAGCGGCTTCGTACTTGAACTTGCCGTAGTCCATGATCTTGGCCACGGGCGGCTTCGAGTTCGGCGCGACCTCGACCAGATCCAGCTCGGCTTCCTGCGCCAGGCGCAGTGCAACGGCGATGGGGACAACGCCGACCTGCTCGCCCTGGGGTCCGACGAGTCGGACTTCGGGGACGCGGATGCGGTCGTTGGTACGGGGATCGGTGATGCGGAGCTCCTTCAATCTGGTGGTGGCCGTCCGGGACATTCGCCTGGACGACGGCACGAGAGAGGAGATCTGACGCACGGGTACACGACCCGTTCGGCAGCCGCCCGACTCTGGATCAGTGATCCGGACTACCGGTGCCCGTGCAGCGATCGTGTTGGAACGTCTGCGCGGAATCCGGTGGAGCGGTGGTGACCCGGTAGCCTGGTGGTTCGTGGCCGCGGGTGGGATTGACTCCTCTTCGTGATGCGGTCTGCAGGTCCGGTTCGTTCGAGAACGCACCGGGCACGCGGACAGCATCTGCCGCGGAGAGTCTAGCAGAGGAGCACCGTGACCGACACCCCGCCCAACGACCTCGCCACCGAGGCCTCCATCGACGACATCGACGCCGCCCGCGACATCGCAGAAGTCCCTGCGGTCGAGCTCATCAACACCGTGGCCGTGCACCTGCTCAGCGCCGCAGCCGTGAAGGTCGGGCTCGCCGACGACCCGCAGCAGCAGACCGACCTGGACGAGGCGCGCAAGCTCATCACCGCCCTGGCCGGCCTGGTCACCGCGGCCGCGACCGAGATCGGCGACCACCACGCCCGTCCGCTGCGCGACGGTCTGCGCTCGGTGCAGCTCGCCTTCCGGGAGGCGTCCGCCATCCCCGATGCGCCGGGCGCTGGCCCCGGGGAGAAGTACACGGGTCCCGTCAACTGACGGGGGCGGAGCGCACGCCCGTTCTCGCCCGCGCCCGCGCCCGCGTCCGCGGCTGGTCGAATCGCGCGTTGGTCGTCGAAACGCGCGTACAGGGTCGGAAGATCGGACCCCCTACGCGCGTTTCCGCTTTCTGACGCACGCGCGATGGGTCGGAACGTGCGGAGATGACGGACGGGAGGCGCGGTGCCAGCTGGCACCGGGCCTCCCGTCCGTCATCTGGTCACGGTCAGGACGCGACCAGGCGCTCCACCGCAGCCACCGGGATGCCGACCCAGGTCGGCCGGTTGCGTGCTTCGTAGACCACTTCGTAGACGGCCTTGTCGACCTCGAACGCGTCGAGCACCGCGTGGTGCGCGCTGAGGTCGGCGCCGATGCCGCGCTGGTAGCCGTCGAGGAATGCCGCACGGGCCTCGCGGGCCCAGTCGGCTGCGTCCACCGGGTCGTCGTCGTGCGCGAGTGCGCCGGCGACGTAGTCGAACGACCGGAGCATGCCGGCGACGTCGCGCAGGGGCACGTCGGGCAGCGAGCGTTCGTCGAGCGGTCGCAGGGGTTCGCCCTCGAAGTCGAGGAAGACCCAGCCACGGGGCTCCGGTGCCGAGAGCACCTGTCCGAGATGCAGGTCGCCGTGGATGCGCTGGAGTGCGGGCCACTCGACCGCTGCGGCGCGTTCGTAGACGGCGCGGACGGCGTCGGCGTGCTCGGCGATCGCGGGGACCTCGGCGGCGGCGGTGTCGAGCCGGCTGCGCATGGTCTCGATCGCGGCGGCGACGCGGTCGGAGCTGGCGGGAACAGTCGGCATCACGCCCGCGAGGGTCACGTGGATCTCGGCGAGCGCGGCGCCGAGCCGATCGGCTCCGTCCGCGAACGAGTCACCCCGGCGGGCGTCGTCGAGGGCGACTCGCCAGGCGTCGTCGAGCCCGGGCAGGAACTCCTGGGCGAACGCGAGGTGGCCGCTCGCGATGCCGTCGTCGCGGCCGGTGTCGGGCCACGCGCCGTGCAGGGCACCGAAGACCTTCGGGACCCGGGCGGACCCGGCGGCCGAGAGCGCCTGCTGGGTCGTGACGTCCGGGTTGTCGCCGTGGTGGAGGACGCGGAACACCTTGACGATGACGGTGCCGTTGTCCTCGGTCTCGCAGATGATCGAGGTGTTGGACTGTTCGCCGCGCAGCACGCGGGCGCTCGTGACGCGGCCGATGGGTCGCAGGGACTCCTCGCCGGCGTCGATGCGGCCGAGGAGCCAGCGCGCGTAGGCCGGGTCGTGGGGCCCGTCGTACTGCGTGCCCTCGGCGTCGATGCGGGCCGCCTCGAGGTCGGCGACGGGTGCGCTGTGCTCGGTGACGGGCACCTGGTAGAGCACGGCTCCGGTGGCGGCGTCGTCGATGACGAACCGTGTGGTCACCCGCGCTTCATCGGTGGTCTCGTCGATCTCGGCGATCGTGCGGAGGTCGGGGACACCACCCTTCGCCGCGTACCAGCGCTGCTGAGCCATCCACTGTGCGACGTCGGTCATGCCTCAGGACGCTACGCGACGGCGGCACCCGCCGTCACAGGTCCTCCACAACGCGTGCCTTCCGCTCCGCTCTCCACAGGCTGCGGCTCCCCCGGTGCCGACCGAGCCGCTCCGGACGACACTGTCGCCATGGACACCCCGAACGCACCCAGCGACACCACCGCCGGAGCACTCGCCGAGCCACGGCGGTCCTGGCGCATCCCCGACGACCGACGGCTCCCTGCGCTCGAGCCCTACGCTCACTGGGTCGAGCGGACACCGCCGCTCACGGTCCGCGAGACCCTGTGGGACACGGCGGGGCGGACCCTGGCGTTCGCGGGCGTCGAGGTCCTGCGGGCGGAGGGCCCGGCGGGCGGCGGTGGGGTCGACTACGGGGACGGGGCCCGCGTCGGGCGTGCTCGCGCTGGCGACGTCGCCAGTGCCGCCGTCGCCTGGTCGATCGACCGCGGGGACGGGCCCGTGCCGCTGCCGTCGGACGGAGCAGAAGGACAGGTGCCGCCGCGGGGCGCCGTCGAGGTGTTCCTGCGCGGACAGCCGCTGCAGGTCGTCCGGGTGCGGGACACCTCGACCACCCTGGTGGTCCTCCGCGGCAAGGACGGCCGGGTCCGAGCCGAGGTCGCCGACGTGCGTGTGGACGAGGGCGACCCGGACACGGCGCTCCTCCGCAGTGCGCGGTGGTGGGCGCTGACGGACGACGGGGACCCGGGCTCCGTGTCCCGGTCGGTGGAGCGGGCCCTCCTCGACGCGGCCGAGGACCCCGGCCGTGGACCGAACGACCCCGTCCCGCGGCTGGCACCCGTCCGTCGCCCGGCGGTCGACAGCAGCCGACGACCCCGATCCGGCACCGCGGCGGCGTTCGTCCGAGAGATCGTGGCGGATCTCCGTGCTGAGCTCGTCACGATCGACCCACGGGTGCGGGCCGACGAGCGGGAGTCCGTGCACGACCTGCGGACGGTGCTGCGCCGGCTCCGCAGCGTGCTCGCGGTGTTCCGCGGGGCGCTCGACCGGGATGCCACCGAGCAGCTGCGCGCTCGGCTCGCCGAGGTCAGCGGGGTGGCCGGAGCGGCACGGGACGCCGAGGTGCTCCGCGACCGGCTGCTCCGCTCGGCGTCGCGGGCGCCAGAAGGCTACGTCGACGCCCACACGCTCGACCAGCTCGGCGCGCAGTTCGAGGACCGCCGCAGGACGACCGCCGCCGAGCTCCGCCGGGTCATGGGCTCCGCCGTGTGGTTCGAGGCGCTCGACGCACTGGACGAACTGGTCGAGACCGCTCCCCCGGGGCCGCGCGCCACTGACCCCGCCGCCGTGTTCGTGGCGAAGCGCATCCGGCGTGAGCGTCGGCGGGTCCTGGCGCTGGTCGACACGCCGACGGTGGGCACGGGTGACGGCAGCGACGACCTCGCGGCGCTGCACGGACAGCGGAAGGGAGCGCGCCGCCTGCGGTACGCGCTGCAGGCAGCCGGGGACACGGCGGACGTCGGGAAGCGGCGACTCGAACGGCTGCGGCGGGTGCAGGACACCCTCGGGGACGCGCTCGACGCCGCCCACGCCGCCGAGGCCTACCGCTCGGCCGCGGTGCGGGACGCGGGTGCCGAGCCCGACCCCGGGGCGTTCGGGCTCGGTGTGCTCGCGACGACCGAGCGCCTGGTCGTCGGGCGGCAGATCGCCGAGGGGCGGCGACTGCTCACCGGGCTCGGTGTCGCTCTGCGAGGATGAGGGCGTGCCGCACTACCTCGAGGACCTCGCTGCCGGACAGACCTTCACGACCCCTGGTCGCACGATCACCGAGGCCGACGTGGTGTCGTTCGCCTCGTGGACGAACGACAACAACCAGGTGCACACGGACGTCGAGTTCGCCGCCCGTACCCGGTACGGCCAGCGGATCGTGCACGGGATGCTCGGCGCCTCGCTCTGCGTGGGGCTCATCGCCCGGACCGGGGTGTTCGAGGGCTCCGCGGTCGCGCTGCTGGGGATCGACCAGTGGCGCTTCACGGCCCCGGTCTTCATCGGGGACACCCTCACGTGTCAGGTCGAGATCCTGTCGACACGGCTGACCAGCTCGGGCACGACCGGCATCGTCGAGCGCCTGGTCACGCTCCGGAACCAGCACGACGAGGTCGTCCAGCAGGGGCGCATGGACGTCATGGTCCTGACGCGCGACGCCGCGATCAGCTGACGGGACCCCGAGGCGGATCCGGGCACGACCAGTTACCGGTCGGCCGTCGACGTGACGGTTTACAACGATGTACCGATGCGCCAGCATGGGTGCATGAGCACGCTCGACGGCACCGTCGCCGCACCCACCAGCGCATCAGCAGGCCTCCCCCTCGCCACCCAGCAGGACGGCTCGTACCCCCGGCCCCAGATGCTCCGCGAGCACTGGGCCGACCTGGACGGGACGTGGTCGTTCCGGAACGAGGGCGACGACAGCGCTTGGCGTTCCGGCTTCCCCGACGCTCGGGACATCACCGTGCCGTTCCCGCCCGAGTCCGTGGCGTCCGGCATCGACGAGCCCGGCTTCCACCCCGTGGTCTGGTACTCCCGGACGATCTCCCGCGCCGACCTCGACGCCGCTGGCCTCGGCGACGCCGTACCCCGGCTCGTGCTGCACTTCGGCGCCGTCGACCACCGAGCCCGGGTGTGGATCGACGGCCAGTTCATCGGCGAGCACGAGGGCGGCCACACGCCGTTCGCGTTCGACGTCACCGACGCCCTGGGCACGGACCCCGACGCCGAGCACGTCCTGGTGGTCCGGGCCGAGGACGACCCGCACGACCTGACACAGCCCCGCGGCAAGCAGGACTGGCACGAGGACCCGCATACCATCTGGTACCGCCGCACCACCGGGATCTGGCAGACCGTCTGGCTCGAGGCCGTGCCGAGCGCGTCCATCGCGTACCTCCGCTGGACGAACGTCGACCACGCGACGCTCCGGCTGACGGTCCGCTTCGCCGGGGTCCGGGCGGGCGGGGAACGACTGCGCGTCGAAGCCCGCTGGGACGAGCACGACGAGCACCTCGCGACGATCGAGTCCACCGTCGGCGACACCGCCACCGAGTTCGACGTCCTCGTGCCCCTCAGCCGTCAGGCGAACGGGCAGGCCGAGGACGAACTGCACTGGTCACCGGAGCACCCGCGGCTGGTCGACGCCACCGTCGCCCTGCTCTCCCGCGCCGGCGAGCCGATCGACACCGTGGCGTCGTACTTCGGCGTCCGCACGGTCGGGATCGACGGCGGCGCGTTCCTGCTCAACGGCCGGAGCCACGACGTCCGCAGCGTCCTGAACCAGGGCTACTGGCCGGACTCGCACCTCGCAGCCCCGTCGCGCGAGGCCCTGCGCCGTGAGGTCGAGCTCATCAAGGAGCTCGGCTTCAACGCGGCCAGGAACCACCAGAAGATCGAGGACCCGCGGTTCCTGTACTGGGCGGACCGCCTCGGGCTGCTCGTCTGGGGCGAGGCTCCCGGCGCCTACGAGTTCTCGCCGCGAGCGGTCCAGCGGCTGATGCGGGAGTGGATGGACGCCGTCGAGCGCGACGCCTCGCACCCCTCGATCGTCACCTGGGTCCCCGCGAACGAGAGCTGGGGTGTCCAGCACATCGCCACGGACCCGGCACAGCAGGCCTACGCCCGGTCGCTCGCAGACGTGACACGGGCCCTCGACCCGACCCGCCCGGTCATCTCGAACGACGGGTGGGAGCACCCCGACTCCGACATCATCACCGTCCACGACTACGAGGGCGACGGCACCCGACTCGCGGCCACCTACGCCGACGACGCCGCACGCACCGAGCTGTTCCACGGCATGGGCCCGGCCGACCGGCGCGTGCTCGTCGGCGGGGCGGAGGACCTGGCCCAGCCGGTGATGCTGACCGAGTTCGGCGGCGTGGACTACCAGCCCGGCTCGAAGCGCGAGGATGCCTGGGGCTACACCTCAGCCAGCGACGGCGACGACTGGATCACCCGCATCACCGCGCTCTACGACGCGATCCGGGCGAGCTCGTTCCTCGCCGGGTCCTGCTACACGCAGCTCACCGACACGATGCAGGAGACCAACGGCCTGCTCAACGCCGACCGCACCCCGAAGGTCCCGATGGAGCAGATCCGGCGCGCGGTCACCGGGCACTAGCCGGGAGGCTCGTCCTGGTCTGCCAGGATCGACCGGGTGACGAGCGTGGCGGAGACGAGCCGAGCCTCCCGTCCGGGTGTCCGCACCCTGCTGACGGGACGACACAGCGGGTGGACCGCGCCGCTCGGGATCTGGCTCGGCTCCCGGGTCGTCAGCACGGTGCTGCTGGTGACGATGTTCGTGGTCGCGACGGCGAACGGCTGGGACTTCGCGTCGTACCGGCGCGATCCGTCCTTCTTCACGTTCTCCGGCTCGTGGGACGCGTCCTTCTACCGGACCATCACCGAGCACGGGTACCCACGGACGCTGCCGACGGACGGGGACGGCCACGTCCTGCCGAACCCGTGGGCGTTCCTGCCGGTGTTCCCGGCCCTCGTCCGCGTGGTGATGGCGGTGACCGGCGGGTCGTTCTGGGTCGCCGGTGTCGTCGTCGCGACCCTCGCGGGCGCCGGGGCCTGCGTGCTGCTGTACCGCGTGGTGCTCGCCGTCGGGTGCTCGCACCGTGCGCGCTGGGCGACGGCGCTGTTCGCGTTCGGGCCGACGGGGTTCCTGCTGCAGGTCGCCTACGCGGAGAGCACCGTGCTGCTGCTCCTGTTCGGCGGGCTGCTCGCACTGGTGCGGCGGCGGTACTGGCTCGTCGCGGTGCTCGGGACGGTGGCGGCGTTCACGAAGCCCGGGGTGCTGGCCCTCGCGGTCGCCCTCGCGGTGCACCTCGTCGTGCGGTGGGTCGGCTGGGTGCGTGCCGGTCGTGTCACCGGGGGCTTCCCGTGGCGCGAGCGGGCGGCGATCGTCGTGGCAGGGCTCGTCGTCGCCGCGGCGGGGCTCGCGTGGCCCGTGGTCGCCGGCGCGGGGACCGGTCGGTCGGACGCCTACCTGGCGACGGAGATGTCCTGGTGGGTGGGGTTCGTCGGGCGGCAGCACTTCGCGCCGATGACGCCGTGGTTCCTGATGGCGGGACGGTGGCTCGGGCCGATCGGCATCGTGCTCGTCGTGGCGGTGCTGGCCGGGTCGGTGTGGTTCTTCCGGCGCCGGGACGTCCGTGTCCTCGGGCCGGACGTGGTCGGGTTCGCGGGGGCGTACGCGCTCTACCTGGTCGCGGTGTTCCTGCCGCAGCAGAGCCTGCCGCGGTTGCTGCTGCCGATGGCACCGCTCCTCGGGTCGGACGTGTTCATCCGGACGCGGCGGCGGGCGGTGACGTGGTTGCTCGTCGGGGTGGGGCTGCAGCCGGTGGCCGTCGTGCTGCTCTGGTTCCTCGGGTTCCCCTGAGGCTCGGGCCACCGGACGGGCGACACCCGCGCGGCCGCAGGACGGGGCGGCGTACGGCGTGCGGCCGAGCTACGCGTCGAACGTGTGGAACCAGGCGGTGCCGCCCGGGTGCTGCACCGTGATCATCTCGTCGAGGTCGCGGTAGGGGCCGTCCTGGTTGTGGCTGGCCGACTTGATGCGGATGGTGCCGTCGGGCTCGGTGAAGACCTCGGACACGATGGTGGTGTGGTCCGGGGAGTCGTTGTGGTTCCAGTCGAAGAAGACGATGTCCCCGACCTTCACCTGCTCCCGCTCGTCGAGGGACCGCCGGGTGAGGCCGAACGTCGCCGCGTGGGCGTCGAGCCACGGGTCCATCGTCGGGCAGTACGTCCACGTGGCCGAGTGCGCGGCGCCACCGGAGCGGTTGTACCAGTCGTCGCGCTGCTTCCAGCCCCGGGCGACGAGCGTCTGGTTGACGTAGTTCGCGCAGTCGCCGCCGATCGGGTTCATCGTGCCGTACTCGGCGAGGTTGTAGTCCTTCCAGTGCCGCATCGCGTACTCGAGCTGGCGGTCGACCGCGGTGAGTGTCGCGTACGCGAGCGTCGTCGTCGCGAGGGCGGCGGACGCGGCGGGCATCGGGGGCGCTGCCGGCGTGGTCGTCGCGGTGTCACCCTGGGTCGCGCCGCTCTGCCCGTCGTTCGCAGCGCTCCCGTTGCCGTCCGAACTCTGGTTCGCCGAGGCCACCGGGGCGATCGCGTCGGCGAAGAGCGCGACGTCCGCATCGCCCGCCGTGTACATCGCCTGGTGCGGCGCCGTGAAGGTCACCTTCGTGGCGGTGGCCTTGACGTCGCGCGCGGGGACACCGCCGACGGTGACACCGCGGACGGCCGCGAGCCCGGCACCGGTCACGGTGACCGTGACACCGCCGGTGAGCGGGACCTGCGCGGGCGCGAGGGCCTTCGCGGTCGCCTTGGCCGAACCGGAAGCCGGACCCCTGGCCGCAGCCGAGGACGCACCGGACGCCTGCCCCGCCGCCTGCGACCCCCCGGACGCAGCCGAGGACGCACCGGAACCCTTCGGGGCGTCCGACGAGCAGGCCGCGGCGACGAAGCCGATGCCGGCGGCACCCGCGAGGGACAGGAGCGAACGACGCGTGAACGAGGAAGTCATGACCCCGTCAGCGTACGGGACGCCCTCCGACAGACGACGGGACGCGCGGGCACTCAGACAGCGGCGCTGGTCCCGGTGACGTTCACCATCCACGTCACGCCGAACCGGTCGGTCAGCATGCCGAACTCGTCACCCCACGGCGCGACGGTCAGCGGCTCGATGACCGTGCCGCCCTCGGACAGCGCGGCGAAGAACCGGCGGAGGTCCTCGGCGTCGTCCCCGGAGACCGACAGTGAGATGTTGCTCGTCGACGAGCGCTCCATGCCGCTCGGGGTGTCCGACCCCATGAGCAGGAACCCGTTCGGCGTCACCAGCTGCCCGTGCATGATCTTGTCGACCTCGGCCGGGTCGTCGGACGCGTGCATCTCGCCGAAGGTGCCGAGGCTCAGTTCACCGCCGAACACCGACTGGTAGAACTCCATCGCCTGGCGGGCGTCGTCGCGGAAGCCCAGGTAGGGGCTCAGGTGCGAGGTCATGGCGGGACTCCTCTGTCCGCCCGGGCGACACTGCCCGGTGCTCAGCGTCAGCGTGGCACGACCGGGGGCGCTCCGCAACGATGTGACGCCGGACAGGAGACCAGCCCACACAGCAGGACCGCTGGAAACCAGAACGGCCCGGAACCGTGGGTTCCGGGCCGTGCTGTCACGTGGTGGAGCTAAGGGGATTCGAACCCCTGACCTTCTCATTGCGAACGAGACGCGCTACCAACTGCGCCATAGCCCCAAGTGCTCGACCACACTAGCACCGTCCCGGAGCGGAACCGAAATCGGTCAGCGGCCCTCGGGCGTGCCGCCCGTCAGACCGCGCGACGGCGTCGCATGATCGCGTCGAGGTCGGCCTGTTCGTAGGCGTCGTCCCCGATGACGCCCATGCCGGCCCACTTGCTCGGCGGCGTCTGGGCGACGGGTGCAGCGGGGTCCGGAGTGGCACGCAGCCCGAGCCGCTCCGCGAGCGTGCCCTGGTCGTGCGCCGACAGCGCCGTGGCCGCCTCGTCGACGTCAGGACGCATCCGCGATACGGTCGCGAGCGACGGGTCCGTCTGTCCGGCCCGGATCGCGGCGACCTCGGCGTCCGCCTCGGCCTTGGCGGCGGCGACGCGCTCCTTCAGTCGAGCGGCGAGCTCGGCCGACGATTCCGGCGCCGCGGCGGGAGCGGCGGGCTTCTCCACGTAGAGGGGCTTCGGCACGCGTGCCGGCGTCCAGCTGCGGTCAGTGTCGGACGGCGCGGCGACGGTCTCCGTCCGCAGCGGCGGCGCCGGGTCCGTCCACGCACTGGCCGGCCTGGAGGCTCGGCTGGCGTCCGGCGCGGACGCCGCGGCACGGGTCTTCCGCGCCTGGGCGACCTGGTGCAGCTGGGCGAGGACGACCGCGGAGCCACCGGCGGCGACGATGCCGGCGACGGCGATGAGCCAGGCGGAGGGTGCAGCGACGAGGACGACGAGCGCCACGACGAGGCCGAGGGTGCCGAGCATGGTCGCGCCGAGTCGGGAGCGACGCATGCGCATGGCGGTGAGTGCTGGCACGGAGGACGCCTTCTCGAGCGCAGGGGCCTGTTCGGCCAGTCGACGGGTGATCTCACGCTGACGTGCGGCCTCGTGCGCGCGGACGATCGCGGCACGCTTGGCCTCTTCGGACCTGGCGACCTTCTGCGCCTCGGCGAGGGACTTCGCGTTCATCTCGATGCGCACCTCGTCCGGCAGCTCGGCGGTCTGCGCCAGGATGCGGAGGGTCTGCTGCAGTCGGATGGCGTTCCGCTCGGTCGCGAGGTACTCACGCCGGGCGGCCCAGGACGGCATCAGGTACACGAGCCACAGCACCGCCGCGACCAGCAGGACGATGCCGCCGCCCCATGACCCGAATCCCATGGGGGAAGGCTAGGGGTGGCCGTTCACCGCACCCGTGATTGGGGGACGTGTGTTGCGCGAGTCGCGAGCAGATCCACGGGAGCCGGGGCGAGCCTCCCGGCCGGACCCACGCACCACGTGGCGGAGGTCAGTGGTAGCGACGGCCGGTGTCGATCGGGGCGGCGGCCTCGTCGCGGGCCGCGAGCGGGACGCTGCCGACACCCGGCGGGACGTGGCCGCCGACCCAGCGCTCGAGGACGCCCTCGCGGACCTCCTCCGCGACGAGGGCGAAGCAGAAGTGGTCGCGCCAGTCCCCGTTGATGTGGATGTAGCGGCGGCGGAGCCCCTCGTACCGGAACCCGAGCTTCTCGACGACGCGGAGCGACGGGGCGTTCTCCGGGCGGATGCAGATCTCGAGGCGGTGGATGCCGACGTTGCGGAAGCAGTGGTCGGCGGCCAGGGCGACGGCGATCGGCGTGACGTTGTGGCCGGCTGCGCCCTCGACCACCCAGTAGCCGATGGACGCACTGGCGAGCGAACCGTAGCTGACGCCGGAGACGTTGAGCTGGCCGACGAAGCGGCCGTCGAGCTCCATCGCGAAGGGCAGTCCGAGTCCCGCGCGGGCGTTGGCCTGGAGCGCGCGGATGCTGCCGCGGACGTCGGTGGAGACGTGCCCGGACGGGTTGGTCGCCTCCCAGGTGCTGAGCCAGGAGCGGTTCGTCGCGAGGGCCACATCGAGGTCACGCGAGTCGCGGAGCCGGAGGGGGCGGATGGTGACCCGTCCGTGGGACAGGGTCGGGATGGTCGTCATCGGGCGGTTCCTCCGGTGCCCCGGCGGTCACCGGGACGGGTGTCCCGTGCGGGTCCGGGTGCACCGGACCCGCACGGGATGGGTCGACTCATTCGCCCGCGTTGAACTCCTTGAGCCACGACTTGAGGTCGGGGCCGAGGTCCGCGCGGTCCGAGGCGAGCTGCACGATCGCCTTGATGTAGTCGAGTTTGTCACCCGTGTCGTACCGGCGTCCACGGAACACGACGCCGTACACACCGCCGGTCCACTCCTCGGCGCTCGCCATCTTCATGAGCGCGTCGGTGAGCTGGATCTCGCCGCCCTTGCCCGGCTCCTGCTTCTCGAGGACGTCGAAGACCTCCGGACGGATGACGTAGCGGCCGATGATGGCCAGGTTCGAGGGTGCCTCGCCCTGTGCCGGCTTCTCGACGAGACCGGTGATCTTCACGACGTCGTCGGTGTCGGTCGGCTCGACCGTGGCGATGCCGTAGAGGTGGGTCTGCGACTCCGGGACCTCGAGGAGGGCCACGACGGTGGCGTTCTTCTGGCCCTGGACCTCGATCATGCGCTTGAGCAGCGGGTCACGGGCGTCGATGATGTCGTCGCCCAGGAGGACGGCGAAGGGTTCGCGGCCGACGTGCATCTTGGCGCGGAGCACCGCGTGGCCGAGGCCGAGCGGGTCGCCCTGTCGGACGTAGTGCATGTCGGCGAGGTCCGTCGACTGGTTGACCTTCTGGAGCTTCTCGTGGTCGCCCTTCTTGCGGAGGGTCTCCTCGAGCTCCGACACGTGGTCGAAGTGGTTCTCGAGCGCGTTCTTGTTGCGCCCGGTGATCATCAGCACGTCGGTGAGACCGGCGTCGACTGCCTCTTCCACCACGTACTGGATGGCTGGCTTGTCGACGACGGGGAGCATCTCCTTCGGCATCGCCTTGGTCGCGGGGAGGAAGCGAGTGCCCAGCCCTGCAGCTGGGATCACCGCCTTGGAAATCTGGAAGCCCATGTCCCTGACCGTATCCGATGGGGGTTGCGGGGTCATGTCGCCGGAACGGAGGACACGGGCTTTGCGCGGAGGTCTGGCGGGTTCCCGCACGCGGGGCGGTCGCGGGGCGGCCGCGGGGCGCCGCGGGGCGGCCGGCGCCGTGGTCGCGGGGCGGTCCGCACCGCGGTCGTTAGACTCCTGCGCATGATCCCCGATCTCGGCAACGAGAAGCGCGCGCTGCGGGCCGAGCTCCGGCAGCGGCGACGCACCAGGACCACCACCGAGCGGGACACCGACACCGCCGCACTCACCGCGACCCTGCAGCGGTTCGCCGAGGAGCGGCAGGTCCGGTCCGTCGCGCTGTACCTGTCGGCGTCGGACGAACCGAACGTCCGACCGTTCCTGAACTGGGCGTTCGAGCACGGCATCCGGGTGCTCCTCCCCGTCACCCGCGAGGACGGCCTGCTCGACTGGGCGGTCGGCGACGGGTCCTCCGAGACCGAGGGCCTGTTCGGCATGCCGGAGGTCGTCGGCGAGGTGCTCTCCCCGCTCGCGATCAACGACGTGGACGCGATCCTCGCCCCGGCAGCGGCGGTCGGACACGACGGCGTCCGGATGGGCTGGGGCCGCGGCTACTACGACAAGACGCTCGGGTCCATGGCGAACCGTCCGCCCGTCTATGCTGTGATCTTCGACGCCGAGTACCTCGACGAGGTCCCGCGCGAACCCCACGACGAACCCGTCGACGGCATCATCACGCCGTCACGCATCATCACGTTCCGGAGTTAGACGTGCCCACCTACTCGTACCGCTGCACCGAGTGCGGCACCGCGTTCGACATCAAGCAGGCCTTCTCCGACGCCACGCTCACCGAGTGCCCCACGTGCGGCGGTGTGCTCCGCAAGGTGTTCTCCCCCGTCGGTGTGACGTTCAACGGCGGCGGCTTCTACCGGACCGACTCACGGCCGACGCCGAAGGAGTCGGGGGGTTCCGGGTCCGGCTCAGGGTCGGGGTCGGGGTCGTCGTCGGGGTCCTCCGACGCCAAGCCGGCCGCGGCGAAGCCCTCGTCGGGGTCGTCGGGGTCGTCGTCGTCGGGGTCGTCGTCGTCCGGCTCGTCGTCGTCCGGCTCGTCCGCGTCCTGACCGGGTCCGCGCTGCGCGGATAGGTTGAGGTGTCGCCGACCGGCGGCCGTCCTCGACCCGGAAGGAGTCCCGCATGAAGGGCTTCAAGGAGTTCCTGCTCCGCGGCAACGTGATCGACCTGGCCGTCGCCGTGGTGATCGGTGCCGCGTTCACCGCGATCGTCACCACCATCGTCAACGCCCTGATCAACCCGTTGATCGGTGCGGTGTTCAACGCGTCGAGCCTGGACGAGGCGCTCGTCTGGAAGATCCCGACGGTGTCCGGCGGTCACGCGTCGATCCTCTTCGGCGCGATCATCGGCGCCGTGATCAACTTCATCATCGTCGCCGCGGTCGTCTACTTCGCGCTCGTCGTCCCGGTGAACCACCTCAAGAAGGTCGCGTTCGAACGGGTGAAGAACGACACCGAACAGACCCCGCAGGACGTCCCGCCGACCGACGTCGAGGTGCTGCTCGAGATCCGCGACCTGCTCCGCACCCAGAACGGGGAGCCGTCGAACACGGGCTCGGGCGCGCACGTGGCCCCGAGCACCGCGCCCGAGGGCCCGGGCATCGGCGGCTCCACGAAACTGTAGCGCGGGCGCGGCGCCGGCCTCGCAAAACCCCGGTGTTCCGCAGACGCGCCGCGGACAATCGCGGCGCGAACGCAAGACACCGGTGTTCCGCGGGCAAGCCCCCGGCAGCGCTACGCGGCGACCGTGCGCTCGCGCCGACGCTTCGCCACGAGGGCCATCACGTACTGGGTGCCGGCGACGACGTGACCGGCGGTGCCGAGCCACACGAAGACGAGCGCGGTGACCCGGATCCAGGAGTGCTCCGACGCCCACGACGTCGACGAGAACAGCAACACGGGCAGCCCCACGAACAGCAGTGCCGACCGGATCTTGCCCGTCCACGAGACGTCGAGGTCGGGGTCGCCGTTGAACCACACGCTCGACAGCAGGGCGAGCACGGCGTCGACGACCACGATGACGACGACGACGATCCACGGCAGCAGCCCGACGAGCACGAGCGACAGGACGATCGCGATGATCGCCAGGCGGTCCGCGACTGGGTCGAGCGCCTTGCCGAGCCTGGACGTCTGGTTGAATTTCCGCGCGATGAAGCCGTCCGCCCAGTCCGACACGCCGAGCACCACCAGGGAGACGAGCGCCCACCCGGGGTGGTCCTGGACGACCAGGGTCACGAAGACGGGGATGAGCAGGAACCGCACGAGCGTGATGAGGTTCGGCCAGGTCTGCCAGTCGGGGCGGGTCCGCTGTGCGGCGTCGGTCATCGGGTGCTTTCGATCGGGTTCTGGATCTCCAGCGTACCCATCACCAGTGGGGAGGCCGGTCCCCGAGCAGACGGGCGTCGTTCTCGCCCGAGGCGTGCCGCTCCGGCTCCGGCGCGGGAGCCGGGTCAGAACCCGGCACCGGCTGGGTGGTGACGCGTCTGCTCGGCCGAGCCGAGCCTCCCGGCTGACCAGGGGTGACCACAGGACGGACTGGAGGCTCGGGTGCGGCCGCGTCGTCGGCTCGCGTCCACGACCCGACCAGGTGGTTCGTGTCCGGCGTGACCGGACCGGTGGGCCGGGAGGCCCGCCTGCTCATCGGCGTGCAGGGCCCGTCGTGGGCACGCGGGGATCGAGATCCTGCGTGCTCATCGGCGGGCAGGGATCGGCGGGATGGAGATCTCCTGCGTCGCGCCGCGGTCCACGCCGAGCACGGCTGCGACGGTGTTCGCCACGCGGTCCGGGTCGGAGAACAGCTGGAACGCGTGCACGCGGACGTAGTGCCAGCCGAGTCGGCGGAGCACCTCGGGCCGGAGCCGGAGCGACTCGCGCAGCGACCCCTTGACCAGCGACGCGTCCGTCTCGATCGTGACGCAGACCCCGCCGTGCGCTGCCACCAGGCCGAGCTTGCCGCGGTGTCCGAGCGCCACCGGGATGCCGCGCATCTCGAGTCGGCGTGCCAGGTCGACGAGCAGCGGGTCGGAGTCGTCCGGCACGTACTCGGCCGTGGTGCGGGCACGGACCTCGGCCAGGATCTCGGCGAGGGCGACAGTGCCGTGGCCCATCCGCTCGGCCTCGATGTCGGACGGCTGGAAGCACGTGACGATCACCATCGAGCGGCGGGCGCGGGTCATGGCGACCGCGAGCAGGCGCACACCGCCCGGCTTGCCGAGCGGCCCGAAGTCACGGAGGACCCGGCCGTGCGGGGTGCGACCGTAGCCGATGGAGAACACGACGCGGTCGCGGCTCTGGGCCACCGACTGCTCGAGCGTGGCGACGATGAACGGCTCGGCGCGGTCACCGATGACGAACTCGGTCAGGTCCTTGTGTCCCTGCGCCGCGGTGAGAACGGCCTGCTCGACTCGCACGGCGTGCTTCGCCGACGCGGTGATGACCATGAGCGACTCGGTCGGACGGGTACGGGCGTGGTCGATGACGAGCCGGACCACGCGGTCCACCTCGGCGTCGACGCTCTCCACGGCGCCGGACTCGGGGTCGGGGACGGCCTTGCCGTCGCTGACGTAGTCGAGGGCGATCGAGCCGTGCCCGAGGAACGACCCGGCCCAGGGCAGCGACTCGATCCGACCGCCGTAGAAGCGACGGTTCACGAGCTCGGCCAGGTCCTCGCCGCCGGCGCGGTACGACCGCGTGAGCGAGAGCGTCGGCAGGAGCGTCGAGAGCTTCGCGAGCGCGGAGTCGGCGTGCAGGGCGTCGAGCGTCGCCTCGTCCACCTGGAGTGCGCGGTGCGCGGGGTCCACGGCGATGCGGAACGGCGACGGTGTCTGCGTGACCGGGTCGCCGAAGACGACGGTCTGGCGGGCGCGGCGCACGGCGTCGACCGTCTCGGCGATGGTCACGGCGCCGGCGTCGACCAGGATGACCGTGTCGAACGGCATCGTGTCGGCGATCTGCGGGACCTCGTACGGGGACGCGAGCCACACCGGGGCGATCGACCGGGACAGGTGCGGGGCGGAGTCCTGCAGGAGCCGCGAGGTGATCGCGCCGTCCTTGAGCTGGGACTTCAGCGCTGCCGCCTCTTCCGGCCAGTCGACGAGGCCGACCTTCCAGTTCTCGGCGAGCTGCCACGCGAGGCCCTGCGAGACACCGGCGGCGTGCGCGTCGTCGACGAGGCGGAAGTCCGCCTCGACGCGGTCGAGCATGTCGGTGTTGGCGCCGAGCAGTGCCCGGTCGGACTCGAGCATGGTCTCCAGCGCCGACTGCCACCAGGCGAGCTCGAGCTCGGCGGGCACCTGGGTGTCCGGCACGTGGCGGTTCGCGAGGTCGGTGATGAGGGGCTCGAGCTGCAGGTCGCGCAGCGTCTGCATGAGCTCGGTGCGCTCCTGCAGGTTGTGCAGGACGTCGGACTCCTCGGCGAGCGTCCCGATGTACGGCAGGAGCTGGTCAACGGGGACGTTCGCGAGCTGCTCGTCGCGGCTGCTGCGGCCGAGCGGCTCGTCGAGGCGCGCGAGGTCCTCGGTGACGTTCGAGTAGAGCACCTGCACGTCGGCGATGCCCGTGGGCACCTCGGGGGCCACGCCGGCGGCGACGTAGCGCTGCCAGAGGACGCGCTGCTGCTGCACGCGGGTCAGGGCCTCGTGCAGGTCGGACACGTGCACGCCCGGTCGGACGTACTCCCGCGCGAGCTTCTTGAGGCGACGACGGTTGGTGCTCGACATCGGGGCGCCCTCGCCGCGCGGGGCGGTGGCGGCGACGAGCTCGGACACGGAGCGGTCGAACACGACGGGCAGGAAGCGGTCGAGGGTGTCGCGGATCTCGGTGAGCAGGCGGAGGTAGATGCCGAGCTCGTTGATCGTCGTGAACTGGCGCATCCGCGTCGTCGCGATGAGCTCGTGCGCGCGCTGGAGCAGCGTCGGCAGGGACCCGCCGTGCAGCTCCTTCGCGATCCGGTGCGCACGCTGGGCGCCGTCGCTCGAGGAGAACTTCGCGCCGTACCAGGGCGAGTCGTCCGGGCCGTAGCGGAACTCGCCGAGGTTCGCGGCGCTGACCATCGTCTCGGCGACGCGGGACCGGCCGGTGACCATGGCGCTGACGGACTGCTGCGAGAGCCGGGCGGTGGTGGACGGCGGCACCGGCAGCAGGGACAGGCGGGACAGCTCGACGAGGCAGTCGAGCACGCTGACACCGAAGTCGGCATACGTGCGGGACAGCGCGCCGCGGTAGTCCGTGAGGACCTTGCGGAGCCGGACGAGGGCGTCGTCGACCTCGCGGAGGTTCGGCCGGGTCGCCTTCTCGTTGCGGGCGATCGCGCGGACGACGTCACGGCGGAGGGTCGCGGGGGTGACCGCGACACCGGGCAGCTGGACCTCGCCGAAGCGGGCGGCGATCCCACGGAGGGTCGCACGGCGCGGGCTGACCACGAGGACACGCTTGTTCGCGGCGACGAGGCCGCCGAGCGCGTTCACGATGGTCTGCGTGCCGCCGGTGCCCGGCAGGGTCTTCACGACGATCGAGTTGCCGGCCGTGATCTGTGCGATCACGTTCTCCTGCTCGTCGTCGGCGTCGAGGAGGAGCGTGTCCGTGTCCGGGCTGCGCTCGTCCGACGGGGTCTGCTCGACCGGGTGGTAGGACTGCTCGACCTGCCACTTGGCGCTCGGGTTGCCGGCGAGGGCGTCGAGCACCGGGTGGGACAGGTCCTTCGTGTCCTCGACCAGGCCGACGGCGACCTCGGCGAACGTCGACACGACGAGTCGGGCGTGGACGGAGAAGCCGGGGATGTGCGCCGTGAGCCCGCGCAGCCGGTCGATCACCGGGTTCGGGGTGAACGAACCGTCCTGCTGCGCGAGGGCGACGAAGGACTGGGCGTCGAGCGTCACGCCGAACTGCTCGCGGAGGGCGTCGGCGAGCGCCGGGTTCAGCACGGGTTCGCCGAGCAGTCGGACCTCGAAGTCGCGGCCGTGGCGGCGGATGGCCAGCGGACGCAGGAGCACCGGACCGCGGAACTGCTCGTCGCCGTGCTTCCAGTCGGCCATGCCGATGCCGAGGTTCACGGCGTCGATGCCGCGGACGGTCGCGAGCTCGGTGCCCTTGGCCTCGACGTGCCCGGCGGCGATGCGGGCCGCGCGGAGGGCGACCTCGTCGCGGATCAGGCTCGAGAGCAGGGTGGTCTTGCCGGTGATGAACTGCGCGAGGCCACCGGGGTGGGTCGTGGAGAGCTCGATGCGGGCGCGGGGGTGGTCCGCGAAGTGCACGAGGGGGCTGGCGCCGCCGACGCCCGCGAGCTGCTCGCGCCAGGCGTCCCAGACGGGCTCCGCGGCGTTCGTCGCCGTGAGCCGCGGGTCGCCGAGGGAGATGGCGTGCGGGCTCGTCATCTGGAGTTCGGGCTGGAGGGACCGGCCCAGGTCGTCGCCGTCGTGCTCGGTGTCTGCGCCGGTGGTGGCGTCCGGAGTGCTCGTCGTGTCGTCCTGATCGTCGCGGTGGTCGTCGTGCGCCTGGCCCCCGGGCGCGTCGGAACCCGTGACGGGGACGTCGTTCACGTCGTCCTCGCCGTCGGTCACCCTGTCCGCACGCCACACAACGCCCACTGTAAGCGGAACCGCGGCACCACTCCGGCAATGAACCGTGGTTTCGGCAAGATCGGCGGGGTCCCGGACAGGTTCCGGCGGCGTCGTCTGTGGTACCAACGTGGCATGGCCATCGACGACCGACCCGCCCCGCCCACCACCGCTCCGTCCCGGCGTCGATCGGTCCCCGCCGAGATCTCGCGCTCGTGGCTGCTCGTCTCCGGCACCGCGTCCGAGCGCTTCGACGGTTCCGTCCGGTCCCGCGCCGACCAGGTGATCCTCGACATCGAGGACGCCGTGGACCCCGCCGCGAAGCCCGCGGCCCGGTCCACCGTCGCCGAGTGGCTCACCGGTGGCGGCGACGCCTGGGTACGGATCAATGACGTCACGACCGACTTCTGGGAGGACGACGTCGAGGAGCTCCGCGGCCTGCCCGGGCTGCAGGGCGTCATGCTCGCGAAGACGGAGAGCCCGGCGCAGGTGACCGACACGTGGCACCGGCTCGGCGGGCACACCCCCGTGATCGCCCTCGTCGAGTCCGCCCTGGGCATCGAGGAGTCGGTGTCGATCGCGAAGGCGCAGGGGGCCTTCCGTCTGGCCTTCGGCAGCGGCGACTACCGACGCGACACGGGTACCTCGGCCGACACCCTGGCGATGGCGTACCCGCGGTCCCGGCTCGTGGTGGCGTCCCGCGTGGGCGACCTGCCCGGCCCGATCGACGGCCCCACGGTGGGCTCGTCGCACCCGATCCTCCGCGAGCAGTCGCAGGTGGCGGTCTCGCTCGGCCTCACCGGCAAGCTCTGCCTGGACACCGAGCAGCTGCCCGTCATCAACGAGGTCATCTCCCCCACGCCGACCGACGTGGCCTGGGCGCAGGACTTCCTCGACGACTTCGAGGCCCGCGGCCGCGTCATCCGGGACGGCTCCGACCTGCCGAGGCTCGGGCGTGCCCAGAAGATCCAACGACTCGCCGAGGCCTTCGGCGTGGAAGCACGCTGAGGACACGATGACCTGGTCAGCACCCGACCCCGCCCACCGTCCCGACGACGCAGCCGCCGCCTGGGCTCGCGGAGGCTCGACGCTCTTCCCGCCGGGCAGGCTCGCCGACCGGATCTCCACCGTGCTGCTCCTGGTGTTCGGAGCAGTGCTGACCGTCGTCACGGCGATCGTGGCGGTCGTCGCGATCGCCTCGGCCACGGCGTCGTGCGACGCGGCTGCCGGGTGCACCCCTGGGGGCTGGTTCGGTGGCGCGGCGATCGCGGTCGGTGGGGCGTTCGTGATCGGCGTCGCCACGGTCGTGTTGGCGATCGGCGCATGGGTGCGGCGACGGACGTCATGGTGGATCGCGGCGGTCGGCTTCGTGCTCACGGTCGTGTGCATCACGGTCGGCGGGGTCGTGTTCGCGGACGCGTCCGACGGCGGCGCGGCGACGGGTTCGAGCAGCACGGTCGCGTGACGGGGTCGGGGCGCGCGTCCGACTCGGAACGACACGATCGCTGTCGTACGACCTCGACGGTGTCGCACGACCTCGACGCTGTCGCAACATGCGGACGCATCGGTCGACATGACATCCGTCGATCGACCCATGCGATGTCGGACCATGCACACGCAATCCATCCGTCGACATGATCCGACACGACGGACGTCGAGCGACACGTGCCACGTCGCATGATGCGGACGCATGCTGCGCGCCCTGGATCCAGCCACCCACCGGACGGGAGGCTCGGCGCCAGGCCGCCACGAGCCTCCCGGCCGGTGGGTGCGGACCACGCACCGCGCGGTGGACGACATCGTCGACGTCGTACGACCTCGACGATGTCGCGCGCTCGCATCGCTGCGGTCGCCCCCGACTCGGAACGACAAGGTCGACGTCGTACGACCTCGACCTTGTCGTTCCGAGTCGGGGCGGGGAGGGTGAGGGACGGGGAGCGGGCCGAGGCGAGGCGGGCGCGAGGGGACGGCAGACGCACCCGTTCCTGAACCCCGCCGCGCGGCACAGCGCATGCTGGGCCCATGAAGCAGCGAACCATCGGTGACACCGACGTCAGCGCGATCGGACTCGGCGGCATGCCGATGTCCATCGAGGGACGACCCGACGAACGGCGTTCCATCGCCACCATCCACGCCGCGCTCGAAGCGGGTGTGACCCTCATCGACACCGCGGACGCCTACCACCTGGGCGGCCACGACGAGGTCGGCCACAACGAGGAGCTGATCGGCCGCGCGGTCCGGGAGTTCCACGGCGACGCCGGCAGCGTGCTCATCGCCACGAAGGGCGGGCACCTCCGCCCCGAGGCCGGCAACTGGTCGCAGAACGGCGACCCGGCCTACCTCAAGGAGGCGGCGAAGGCGTCGGCGAAGCGCCTCGGCGTCGAGACGATCGACCTGTACCAGTTCCACCGCCCGGACCCCGCCGTGCCGTACGCGGACTCGATCGGGGCGCTCGCGGAGCTCCTCGACGAGGGCGTCATCCGGATGGCGGGCATCTCGAACGCGGACGTCGACCAGATCCGGCAGGCGAACGAGGTCCTCGACGGGCGCCTCGTCTCCGTGCAGAACCAGTACTCGCCGGCCTTCCGGTCGAGCGAGGCCGAACTCGAGCTCTGCGACGAGATGAGCATCGCGTTCCTGCCGTGGAGCCCGCTCGGCGGCATCGCCGGCGCGTCGGACCTCGGCACGACCTACCAGGACTTCGCCACCGTGGCGCGGGACCGTGGGGTCACGCCGCAGGTCATCGCGCTCGCGTGGGAGCTGGCGAAGAGCGACGTCGTCATCCCGATCCCCGGTGCGTCACGCCCGCAGTCGATCCTCGACTCCGTGACCGCGGCCACCATCCGCCTCCGTCCGGAGGACGTCGACCGACTCGACCGGTCGCTCGCGACCGCCTAGTCCGCAACCGGACGACGACGCGCCCCGACCCTCCTGACAGGAGGCTCGGGGCGCGTCCGGCGTGCGGGCTGCGGCTCTGCGCGTCTCAGCCGCAGACCTTGCTGAGGGACTTCGTCGAGGACTGCGCGTCCGTGACGGCCGACTGCAGCTTCGAGGCATCGGCCGAGGCCGGGTCCTTCGCGTAGGTCTCGAGCTCGCCGACGAGCTTCGAGAACGACTGCTCGAACTCGGACGCCGCCGCGTGCACCTGCTCGTTCGACACCGCGTCCGTGGCGGCCTTGAGCTTGCTGTCGAACTTCTGCAGCTCCGACACGGCCTTCTGGGGGTCGCTCTGCAGGTTCGCCGTCTGCGCCTGCAGCTCACTCGCGACGGACTTCATGTCGCCCTCGAGCGACTTGCACGCGGCCGCCTTCGACTGCCCCTTCGGCGTCGGTGTCGCGTCGGTGCCGGACCCGCCCGAGGCGCAGCCCGCGAGCAGCAGGGCCGTGACGACGGTGGTGGTGAGTGCGGCGGTCTTCTTCATGGCGGTCCCCCGAGTTGTGTGGCGAGCCGTGGGCCCGACCGGGACCACGGAGCGTGCCCGAGCGTACACATCGGCTCCGCACGGGAACGGTCGACGTCCTCCGGCCAACCGCGACGCGTCCGCGCACCGGTCGCGTACGGTCGAGGACATGCAGGCCATCACCTTCGACGCCCCGGGCGACGAGCGCGTCCTCACCCTCTCCGAACTCCCCGACCCGACGCCGGCCGCCGGCGAGGTCCTGGTCGAGGTCGCCGCCGCCGGGGTGAACAACGCCGACCTGCAGCAACGCCAGGGGAACTACCCGCCGCCGCCCGGGGCCTCGGACGTGCTCGGGCTCGAGGTCTCCGGCACCATCCGCACCCTCGGTGCCGGTGTGACCGGGTGGACCGTCGGCGACCGCGTGTGTGCCCTGCTCGCGGGCGGCGGGTACGCCTCCCTCGTGGCGGTGCCCGCGACCCAGCTGCTCCCCGTGCCCGACGGGCTCGACCTGGTCGAGGCGGCCGCGCTGCCCGAGGCCGCCTGCACGGTGTACTCGAACCTCGGCATGATCGCCGGTCTCCGCCCGGGCCAGACGCTCCTGGTGCACGGCGGCACGGGCGGGATGGGGTCGCACGCGGTCCTCTGGGCGAAGGCCCTCGGTGCCCGGGTGATCGCGACGTCCGGTGGGGAGCGCAAGGTCGCGGCGTCGCGGGAGCTCGGCGCGGACCTGGTGATCGACCACCGCACGGAGGACTTCGTCGCCTGCGCGAAGGAGTTCACGGGCGGGGTCGGGGTGGACGTCGTGCTCGACGTCGTCGGTCCGGACTACCTGGAGCGGAACCTCGACGTCCTCGCGCCGAACGGGCACATCGCCGTGATCGCGTCGGGCAGCGGCACCGAGGCCACGCTGCCGTTCGGCATGCTCATGCGCAAGCGCGCGACGATCAGCGGCACGACGCTGCGCGCCCGTCCCCTCGCCGAGAAGGCCGCGATCGTCGAGGCCGTCCGCTACAACGTCTGGCCGTTCGTCGCGGACGGTCGGGTGCGCCCGGTCGTCGACGCCGTGCTGCCGCTCGCCGAGGCCGCCGAGGCGCACCGCCGCATCGCGTCCGGCGACGTCATCGGGAAGCTGCTGCTCCGCCCCTGAGACTCGGTTCGGGCGCGGGCGCGGTCCGGGTGCGGGCGCGCGCCGGGTGCAGAGCGGCGGCGCACCACCGACGTCGGCTCGGACACCGCGCGGACGCGGCGCGAGCCGGTTTCGGTTGTGCGGACCCGAACGGCACCAGCCGGCGGTCCCCGCGCTACGCGCCGACGCGGGACAGGAACTCCACGAGCGCCGGGTGCTGCGGGTCGTCGAGCACCGCGGCCGGGGCGCCCTGCTCGACGACCTCGCCGCGGTGCAGGAACACGATGCGGTCGGCGACGTGCCGCGCGAAGTGCATCTCGTGCGTGGTCATCAGGATCGTGGAGCCCTGCTGCTTGAGCTCGGTGACGAGGTCGAGGACCTCACCGACGAGCATCGGGTCGAGGGCGCTCGTGACCTCGTCGAGGAGCAGCAGCTCGGGGTCGGACGCGATCGCCCGGACGATGGCGACACGCTGCTGCTGCCCGCCGGAGAGCCGGTCCGGGTACGACCCCGCGAAGTCGGCGAGGCCGATCCGGTCGAGGAGCCGTCGGGCGGTCTGCTCGGCCGTGGCCCGGTCGACGCCGTGGACCTTCCGCGACGCCAGCGTCACGTTGTCGAGCACGGTGCGGTGCGGGAACAGGTTGAACTGCTGGAACACGACACCGATGCGGGCCCGGGTGGCGTCGACGTCCACGCGCGGGTCGGAGATGTCCGCGCCCTGCAGCAGGACCTGGCCGTCGTCGATGCCCTCGAGCAGGTTCACGGTCTTGAGCAGCGTCGACTTGCCCGAGCCGGACGCCCCGATGACGCAGATGACCTCGTGCCGGTCGACGGTCAGGTCGATGCCACGCAGGACCTCCTGCTCGCCGAACGACTTCCGCAGCCCGCGGAGCTCGAGGACGGGTGCGTCGGTCATACGGTGCCGCCGATCTGTTCCCGCCGCTGCTGCCGACGGGCGATGGCGTCCGTGACCCGGATGAGCGGCAGGCTGATCACGACGAAGAGCAGCCCGGCGACCAGGTACGGCGTGAAGTTGTAGGTCTCCGCCTGGGCGATCTGCGCCGAGCGGACGGCGTCGACCGCGCCGAGGATCGACACCAGGCCGACGTCCTTCTGCATCGAGACGAAGTCGTTCATCAGCGCGGGCGTGACCTTGCGGATCGCCTGCGGCAGCACGACCAACCGCAGCGTCTGGGTGTGGGACAGGCCGAGCGACCGCGCGGCCAGACGCTGGGACGGGTGCACGGCCTCCATGCCGGCGCGGAGCACCTCGGCGACGTAGGACGAGTACGTCAGGACGATCGCGATCGTGCCCCAGAACTCCGGCGGCAGCCGGGGGAAGACGCCGAGGCCGGGCAGGCCGAAGCCGACCAGGTAGAGCACGATGATGAGCGGCAGGCCGCGGAACAGGTCGGTGTAGGCCGTCGCCAGCATCCGGAGCGGGAAGAACACCGGGCTGCGCAGGCCACGGACGACGGCGAGCACGGTGCCGAACACCGCGACGCCAATCGACGCGAAGAACAGGATCCGCACGTTCAGCCACAGGCCGAGGAGGATGTCGGGGAACGTCGAGGCGGCGATGCCCGGGTCGAAGAACGACTGCTGGACGGCGGCCCAGCCCGGGGTGTTGACGACGCCGAAGTAGGCGATGGCCAGGACGACGAGCGTCGAGACGACGGACAGCACGACCGAACGACGGCCCCGCTGGCGGCGCCACAGTCGGCGTTCGAGCTCGATCTGGCTGGGTGCCGGTGCCGCGACGGGGGTGCCCGCGCCGACTCCTGCTGGGAGGGTCACGTGCTACTTCAGGACGGGGGTGTTCGTCTCCGACGACAGCCACTTGGTCTGCAGGTCCTGCAGCGTGCCGTCGTCGTCGAGCTTCTTCACGGCCGAGTCGACCTTGCTGGTCAGCTCGGAGTCCTTCGGCAGCACGAACCCGAACTGGTCGCCCTTGCCGTCGGCGGGGAACTGCGCCGAGACGGTGCCGTCGTCGAGCTGCGCGGCGGACATGTAGAAGGCCGTGGGCAGGTCGGTGACGATGGCGTCGATCTGGCCGGACTTCAGCGCCAGCACGGCGTCGTCGTTCGAGTTGAAGACCTGCGGGGTGACGCCGAGGGTGTCCTTCACGCTGGTGATGCTCGTCGAACCGGCAGCGACGCCGATCGTGTCGCCCTTGAGCTTCGCGATCGTGGTGTGGTCGACCGCCTCGGACTTCTGCGTGGTCACGACGGCCTGGGTCGTCGTGTAGTAGGGCGACGACATGTCGACGGCCTTCTTGCGCTGCGACGAGATCGAGAACTGCTGGACGTTGAGGTCCCAGTCCTTCGGGCCGGGGGCGACCGCACTGTCGAACGTCGACCGCTTCCACACCACGTCGGACTTCGCGTAGCCCATCTCCTTCGCCACGGCGTAGGCCACGGCCGACTCGAAGCCCTTGCCGGACTGCGGCTTGTTGTCCTCCACCCACGGGGAGTACGCGGGCTGCCCGGTCGCGATCGTGAGCTTGCCGTCGGTCACGGTGCCGTCGGAGCTGCCAGAGCCCCCGGCGGAGCAGGCGGACAGCGCGATGGCGGCGACCGCGGCGGTCGCGACGGCGAGGGACAGACGGCGGGTGCGGGTCACGAGAGGCCTTCGTCAGGGGGCGTGGGGGCAGGGAAAGCGTACGGGGAACTGGTACACCACCGCGACTCGGGACGTCGCGCGGGGTCGCGCGGGCGGGCGCGCGGGGCGTCAGGACGAGAGCGTGAAGTCCTCGAAGGAGAAGCCCGGGGAGACCAGGCAGCTCACGAGGACCTCGCCGTCACCGGGCAGGGTCCGCTGCCACACGCCGCCGCGGACGAACGCCTGCGCGTCGTTCACGCGGTCACGACCGGCATCGGGCCCGAGGGTGATCTGCGCGCCGGGCTCGGGCCGGTCGCCGGACCCGCCGAGCTCGAGCACGACCGAGTCGGGCCCGTGCCACATCCAGATCTCGTCGCTCGTGACCCGGTGCCACGCGGAGGACTCCCCCGGCGGCAGCAGGAAGTGGATGAGGGTCGCGGCGGGGCGCTCGCCTGCGGATGTCGTCACGGACGCCGGGGAGGTCCACGTGCGGACGTACCAGCCGCCCTCGGGGTGCGGTTCCATCCCGAGTGCTGCGGCGCGCTGCGGCACGTCGAGCCACTCGATGACCTCGCCGTCGACGGTCCGTCGTGCCATCTGCTTCGTCATGCCACCATCTTCCCGCCCCGCGGAACGTCCACGCGACGGTCCGGACGCCCGTCGGCCCGCACCACCCCGCGGATCACCGTGGCGACCGCGCGCCCGGCGCCGTCCTCCACGAGTTCGGCGAGCGCGTCGGGGACCGTCCGGCTGTCGACGTCGAACACGGCCAGGTCCGCACGGGCCCCGACGGCGAGGTGGCCGATCCGGTCCTGCCCGACGGCGAGCCCCATCGCGTGCGCCCCACCGAGGGTCGCCGCCGCGAGCAGCCGCTCGTGCAGGTCGCGGTCGCTGTACCCCTGCGCGCGGGCGATCCGGTGCAGTGCGGTGACGTCGGCCATCAGGTCGAGCGACGGGGACGAGGACAGGGAGTCGGTGCCGATCGCGATCGGGCTGCCCTCGCGGAGGTAGTCGGCGACGGGTGGCGGGTCGAGGCCGATGACCGCGTTCGACCGCGGGCACAGCGCCACGGCGGTCCCACGCGCGCGGAGCAGCGCCCGGTCGGCGGCCGTCATGTAGACACCGTGCGCGATGTGGCAGTCCGGGCCGAGGACGCCGAGCCGGTCCACGAACGCGGTCGCGCTGGCACCGAACCCGAGCGCCCGCATGGCCCGGAACGAGGGCACGTTGGCCAGGTGCCAGTCCGTGCCGTGCAGGTCGGCGCCGTCGACCCCGGCGAGCCGCTCCCCCTCGAAGGCGGCCTCGCCGAGGTGCAGGTGCAGTCGCAGTCCGCGCTGCCGCACGATGTCGGGCAGCTCCAGCAGGGGTGCGACGTCGAGCGAGTAGGGCGCGTGCGGCGAGAGCCCGGCCCCTGGCGTGGTCGGGATCCGGGCGAGTTCGTCGAGGACCTGGTCGCGGCCGTGCTGCTGCCAGGCCGCGTTCTCCCAGTCCATCACCTCCCAGTAGGCGATCCCGCCGAGTCCGGCGTCCTCGAGCGCGGTCGCGGCCTCGATGTCCGTCACGACGTCGGCGATGCTCGTTACCCCCGCGACGATCGAGCGGCGCGCGCCCTCCGCGGCCTCGGCTCGCCAGTCGTGCGGTTCGGCGTAGTCGCGGTTGAACGCCGCGGCCCAGTCCTCGAATCCCGCGTACTGGCCGGTGCCGACACTGTCCATGCAGGTGTACTGCAGGTGCGAGTGCGCGTTGACGAGTCCGGGCAGCAGCGCTCCGCGCCAGCGTCGCTCCGTGAACGCGCAGCCGTCGAGCTGATCGAGCACCCACGACCGCTCGCCGACGTGCAGGATCCGCCCGTCCCGCACCGCGACGGCACCGTCGGCGATCGGCGGCGCGGTCATCGGCACGACGATCCGGGCCGAGTGCACGGTGGTCGCGGCCGTCACCGCGCTCACGCCGGGTCTCCGAAGCGGCTGGTCCGGGCGTCCAGCTCGCGGTCCCCGGGGTGTTCGGCGACTCGGACGGGAGGCTCGGCTCGGCTCCCGAAGGCGGCGAGCGCCGCGCGCGCGGTCGCCTCGTCCACCGCGGGGTCGATCGGCACGACGGCACGCTCGAGCTCGTCGCCGCGCTCGAGGAGCATCCGCACGGCACCGAGCTGCGCTGCGAAGGAGAGGTCCATGATCTCGACCGGGTTGCCCTCGGCCGCGGTGATGTTGATGCAGCCGCCACGGTCGAGCACGACCGGCCCGTGCTCGGAGTCCGGGAACGTCACACGGTCGGCCTTCCACCCCACCGTCGTCAGCGTGGCGCCGACGGCGAGGGCGGCGTCGAGTGCGACCTCCTGGTCGACCCCGCCGGCGACCGCGACCACCGCGTCGGGAGCGCAGGCCCGCAGCACGTCGAGGCTGATCGTGTCGGTGACCCCGGTGGCGCTCATCACCAGGTCGGCGTCCCGCACGGCGTCGACGAGCGGCGCGACCGCGTACCCGGCGAACAGCGCCTGCAGGGCTCGGACGGGGTCGGTCTCGGCCACGGTGACGCTGAACCCGAGCGCGCGGAGCACCAGGGCGACCCCCTCGCCGACGTGACCGTACCCGGCGACGACCGCCGAGCCTCCCGGCCGTGTCCGGTGACCCGTCGTGGACGTGAGCCCGTCGACCAGGTCGAGGACCGCGAAGACCGTCGACTGCCCGGTGCCGTACCGGTTGTCGAAGAAGGTCTTCGTGCGGGCGTCGTTGACGGCGACCACCGGGATGCCGAGTCCTCCGCGGGCAGCCATCACGCGCAGGGGGCGGAGGCCGCTCGTGGTCTCCTCCGCCGCGCCGAGCATCGTCGGCAGCAGGTCCGGCCGCTCCTGGTGGGCCAGGCGGATCAGGTGCGCGCCGTCGTCGAGCAGGATGTGCGGGCGCGTGTCGAGCATCGCGAGCGCGAGGTCCTTCTGCCGGGCGGTCGTCGCCGTGGACTCGGCGAACACGGGCAGGCCGGCTCGTCGGAGTGCATCGGCCACGGCGTCGTCGGTCTCGTCGGCGTGGGCGGAGACGACGACCTCGGCTCCAGCGTCGCGGAGGAGCAGGCTCAGTACGGCGGTCTTGGGTTCGAGGACCATGGCGACGCCGATGCGCGTGCCGCGGAGCAGGCCGCCGTCGCGGAGTTCGGCGGCGACCGCGCGGGAGACCGGCATCGAGCGGCGGGCCCAGCGGAGGCGGGCGTCGGCGGCGGGGTCGTCCTCGGGGTCGCGGCCCGTGGAGACGAGGAAGACGTCGTCCGAGAGCATCGGCACCGCGAGCACGCCGGGTCGGGCGGGTGCGACGGGGCCGAAGGCGTCCTCGTCGACGGCGGGGAGGTGTCTGCCGGCGTCGATGACGATGAGGGTGGCGCCGCGGGGGCGGTCGGCCTCGTGTTCGACGGCGGCGGTGCTGTCCTCGGGGGCGCCGAGGCACCAGAGCTGGTCGACGGGTTCGTGGTCGTGGTCGTGGTCGTGCTCGTGCTCGGCGGCGGCTCGTGCGCCGAGGGCGGTCAGGAGCTCGTGGAGGGCCTGGCGGTCACGCGGGTCGCCACCGACCAGGCGGAAGCGGCGGGCGGCGACGAGCAGGTTCGTGGCGGCGGCGAAGCGTCGGACGGCCGCCGAGGCCCAGGAGCGCGTCGCGACGTCGGGTCGGCGTGTCGAGTCGGCGCGCGGCATGGGTCAATCGTAGGGCGGGGCGGGGCGGAGCCGGCCTGTCGTTCAGTCGAGCGGGCGGGGATGAGGTGCGTCGTACCAGCCCCCGTGCCCGACGCCCGCTGCTGCGTCCTGGCGGCGGGCCCGGTTCCGGAAGTGCACCTGCACGCCGATGAGCACCGCGACCCCGATCGCCGAGACGAGCGCGAGCCCCACCACGTAGAGCGTCGACGCGAGCCCGGCGATCGCCGTGGGGACTGCGCCGTTCTGCGCGGCGGACAGCGGCGTACCGGTGACGACGAAGGCGAGCAGCGTCGAGATCGTCGCGTTCGAGTCGTACAGCCCGTGCAGCAGCGACACCACGACGTAGGTCACCAGCACGGTCCAGGTCCAGCGGAACCGAGGCCGACCGTGCGCCGCGCCGAACAGCACGGCGCCGAGGATCGCCGTCCAGAGCACGTGCCCGACCGGGGACAGGATCGCGCGGATCACCTCGGTCTGCAGCAGGGACACCAGGTCGATGCCGCGCGCCGTGATCGCCGCGTTGAAGGCGTACCCGGCGGACTCGAACGCCGCGAAGCCCGCACCGACCGTCGCCCCGAGGAGTGCCCCCTGCCACGCGGTCTTCGGGCGGACGTGCCACCCGACGACGACGAGCAGGACGCCCTTGACGAACTCCTCCACGAAGCCGACGACAACGTAGACGAGCGCTCCCTGCCGCAGGTCCGACTCGAGCAGCGACGCCCCGAGCACGCCGAGGATCCCGCCGACGAAGAACGCCGTGACGAGCTGCATCGTGCTGACCGTGCCCGTGACCCGTTCGATCACGAAGAGCACCACGGTGAAGGGCACCAGGAAGCTGCCGAGCAGGATGATCGTCGGGACGAGGTTCGTGTTGCTGGTGAACACCGTGACGACGATCGTCACCGCCCAGAGCAGGAAGCCGACGAGCAGGGTCTTCCACCACCAGCCTCGGCGGTGGTGCGGGTGGTCCACGGGGACGGCGGCGGGGGTCATGGCCATGCGCCCATCGTGCTCCGCGAGTGGGCGGGCGGTGCCGGGATGCGCACCGACCCGGGAATAGGTGGATCCACGGTTGTGGTTCTCGAGGACATGACCGACGTGACGTACGACCAGGTGACCATGTTCGGCGCGGACTGGTGCCGCGACTGCCGCCGCTCGAAGGCGCTGCTCGACGAGCTCGGCGTGGACTACACGTACGTCGACGTCGAGGCCGACCTGTCCGCCGCCGCCCGCGCCGAGGAGATCAGCGGGCGCAAGAGCATCCCCGTCGTGGTGCTGCCGAACGGCAAACACTTCGTCGAGCCGTCCGACGCGGAGCTGCAGGCAGAGCTCGAGGCCTCGAACCTGGTCTGACCTCGCTCGACCAGGCCGCTCAGCGACGACCAAACAGCCAGATCACGCGAATCCGGCCCTGGGTCTGGCACGCCGTGTTGACTTCGGGGTTGACCTCGGCACTGACGAACCCGTCAGTGCCGATTCGTTCGTTCCACCAGGAGGACACCGTGCTCGGTCTCATCATCAGCTTGATCATCGTCGGACTGATCGCCGGTGCGCTCGCGCGCCTGATCATCCCCGGCAAGCAGAACCTGTCGATCCTCATGACGATCGTCCTCGGCATCGTCGGTTCCTTCGTCGGCGGGTTCCTCGGGTTCCTGATCTTCCAGCACGACCCGATGGACGGCTTCTTCCAGCCTGCCGGCATCATCGGCTCCATCATCGGCGCGATCATCGTGCTGTTCCTCTACACCCGCTTCGCGGGCAAGGGCTCGCGCCGCTGATCTCAGCAGGAGCAGTGCCCGACGGGGGCGTGTAGTGGTCACACGACGTGGTCTAGGTGTCGTTGTAC
>JGI20283J15916_100003_pt1 | contig 33965 bp, 35 predicted proteins | sample Plalitdecfosmids_FD_15916 | JGI IMG/M metagenome (IMG submission 15916) | reverse complement strand
CTAGCCATTGATAGTCTATTACTAACTCTCTAACTCTTAAGCTAGATATAACTATCTGGTTGTCTCTCTTAATATCAAAGATACCGAGTATACGTACTTCGAGCATGCTCACTTAATTAGCTTAATAATAAGCTCATGAATAAGCTAGAGGTGCATCTCGTTCAGATACTAAACATGAATCATAATGGCAAGTGATGCTACACCAAGCAGTCTGACGACGACAAGGTGGCGACGACGAGGTCAGATTATGGCTTGCGCACTTGGTATTTCTGTCCAGCACGATGCTTGCCGAACACCAATACAGACTAGTACTGGTTTAGGCTAGGCAGCATGCTGGATAGTAATGGCAGCATGCTGTGCAGCAAACCCCTAATCCAGGAATCCAATACAAACTCCAAATTCCAATACATAACAACCAAAAAAACTTAACCCCCACTCAAGATACCTCACCACACCACACCGCTCCAACCCACCAACCTCCTCAATCCCACACTTCCGATCATCACGCGCCCCTTCACAATACCCATAACCATCAACAGTAGTATACCACAGCTCAAACCTAAATACTCGCAGTACCCAACATCAACATACCATACCATCCACCCACGCTAGTAAAACTGGCTCGGAAGCATATCCGTACCCATTGCTTTGTACAACACATGCATACTGTACTGCAGCAAACATGCAGCCAGGTCTAGACTACCGAGCTGCATGCGTACATGCAAGTACTCCATATTGGGGGCCTCGCTTGCGCTGAGAGTTGGCCGATGGGGTTGATTATGCTATTATCGAGGATTTGAGTATGGAAGGTAAGTGAGTCTCTTGCACTATTTGAAGGAGGGTAAGAATTATGGCGAGGTAAGCGTAATTTGGTATGAAATCAAGGAAGCTAAGAGTTGAATTGTCACTTATCACAACGTTTTCGTAACACGTTGTAGAACGTGATAGATCACTTATCACCATTTCCCCTCATGGCATCTACAAACAGACACATGCACTTATTATCGTAAATTAATCAAATGCTATTCCACAAACTCAATCTATGCCATATCGCCTGTTCCAGTGTCCTTTCCTCCTCCATACAGCTCACGCCGTTACATACCCAAAAACGCCATCGTAGCGCCATACAAATTATATGATTAAATGCCATTTGCTAGACTCCAATCTCTTATGCCAAACACATACACTCGCTATCTATGCAAGAAAATAACAAGTCGTGAATTCATTCGTTTAATGCTTCTTATATTTCTACACCAGCAAGATTAGCATGTGGAAATAAAGGCAGCGAGGAAAGGACTTACAGCATCGGCTCTTTGCAGATTTGCCGGATCCAGCGAATTAGTCGCACCCATTAGAACCTGTCCCGCGAATCTAGTCAAAGCAATTGGAGGCCGAAGAACAAGTGTAGGTCCATGTTTCCGAACAGCTTTGTAGACTCCTGCTGCGCTTGGGCTTTCCATAGACTCGCTTCCAATACCGATGTACGCATCGCGTGCCATGAGTAGATCTCGTTGAAGCCCCGAAAATCCGCTTTGCACGCCTTGAGCGACACCGTACGGTTGGTTGGCGTAAGGGCTGATTTTCTTCTGTTCTTCGTCGGAGTCGCCATCTTCGGTATAGACAGGTCGCTGTGTAGTTGGGCCGAGGAAGCCTTCGGTTCCTTGGAGTACTGTATGTAACCCGACGAATGCCTTTGCCCCTAGCTTCACGCCTCCAGTGACGGTACTCTTGCCAACCCTGGTTGCGCCTCTAGCGATGCTTCGGATGATGCGGCCGTCTTTTTTGTATTCGTCGAGAGGGCCAGTGACAAGCTGTTTGATGCCACCAGCCAGATTCGCGACTGGCTGTACGAGAACTAGACCCTTCAATACACTATCAAGTTGGTTGCGCTTGATATCGGGCATCCAGATATTGTTCAGATCCTTTCCGAGCCTGTCAAATCCAGATACACCATACAGAATTGTATGCCGAAGGACCATATCCGCCTGATCCAATATCGCAAAGTTCATGAGCTCCGTGGTATGTCCAGCGCGCAGTCCTGCATAATCGACATGCTTTGGCTTAAAGTCTAATTTGACAACAATGTTATTGATCTCCGCTCTTTGAATGAATGGAACATCTCCTGGTGAAGGAGGGCGCTTGGGCGCATTGTCATCTTTAAACTCGAAGAATCGGGTAATGAAGTCGAGTGCATCCTGATCGACGTGAAGACGAAGTGGCAAAATAGTGACTTTTAGAACCAGCTCAGAGGCTGCAAGCCCAGTGACAGGTCTGACAGTAAGGATTTCGATGTGCACCATGCTACTACCCAGTTCTCTTTCGCCCGCTTCATGCATATACGACGCAAAAGACTTCCAGGTAGATGACGGTATGCAGTCAATAACGTCGAGGTCTTTCACGCGAATGTCAATCGAATTTTGGGTCTCGCCACTGTTTTCTGGGAAGGTAACCAAGTCTACATTGACGCCTTTGAGTTCGAATGTAATTTTGTTGCGCTTGCTTCTGTTCAACCGTAGCTTCTTCGATTTTGGCTGCTTGGATCTACCAGGTCTGCTCGCTGTCGAGCTTGCCGTAGTGGTGGCGATCGATTCCGTCTCTGTTGCTGTATCGTTCAAAAAGTCTTGATTGATTGCGGCAGATAATTCCCGGGGATCTGATTTTGCAGGAATACCAATGTATATCGAGTTAAATAGAAAGTCGCCAATGACGAGGTCCTCTTCGTCGTCGTCAAGGTCTCGCTCGAAGGCAGAGCGCTTCTCATTTCGAGAACGTTTCTCCATGGCTTTTGACTCGACGTCATGCACGGCTTTTGTGATTACGTCTCGAGTGTCTTGCCAGTCATATCCGTCGAAGAGATTCCATTGAACATGAACATCTCGGATGGAGACCCTCAAAGGGCTCTTCTTGACATTGGTAGCATTCGACTGGTCGTATGTGTCTTTCGCAGAGTTCCATTGATGAGCAGTGCCTTCCAAGACACTGCCACTCCCAAAGTGATTCTCATCGAAATTAAGCTCGCCAGCGACCTCGGGTTCGTTCGAGTCTGTGAAGCTTTCCAAGAGAACACCATCGCTTGTATCTCGACTGCTAAGATTTGTCGAGGAAGAGGAAGCGGCCATGCCCGCAACTAGATCTTGGTCAAATTGATGATCTGATTCTTCTTGATAGAAATTTGGGTCAAAGTCAAGATCATCATTCTCATCTCCTAGTTCTTCCAGTGCTGCCAGATCAAAATCATCCTCAATATTGTACGTTCCTTCTGCGCGGCCAAAAGCATCGCCAGACAAAGAAGCAAGGAGATCTTGCACTGCCATAGGCTTCGTACGATACTTGATCTCCTTACTTGGTATGGTTGGAGGAGCCAACGCGCCGAGAATGGCAATTAGTGTTTGTGTCGAATCGGCACAAGATTCGAGCACGAAAAAGAGATCACGCAGCTCGACATCAGTAACTTTATCTCCATCACCGTCTTTTAACACAAGAACAGAGGTCTTCGCTGCACGAATACGTCCCACAATAACATACCCGTTAGCACAGAGATCAGCGGCTTGGTTTCCAGCACCATCGAAAGACTGACGCCTAGGTCTTCCTGCGATGTCGTCGGAAGCAAGGTGGGCAACATTATCCACCACGAGTAGGAAGCCTTTGTCGATGTTAACCGAAGCAGAAGTCTTTTCATCCTTTGGCAGGATAGCATTGACTTTCGCTTCGGTGAGAACAAGTAGGGCTTTGGAAGGTAGCCCAAGAGGATTCAGTCCAAGGATGCTGTCTCGTATCACCATACTGACAGCGAGCGGCTTGGATGGCGCGTTGGTCGTATATGGCATTGATCGCTGAGATGGCACGTTCTCTCGTGCGAAATTGGTCAACGTGGCGACAGAAGCCACCATACTTGTTGAAAGGTCGTGCGGAGAAGCATTCTGCGCGAGTCCAAGCAAAGTCATCAATGTTGGAACCCGGTACTCAAATCTCAGGTTCCAGAGTTTGACTCTCACAACTGGTTCCATTTCGTCGCCAATCATCCGTGCCATTATCGCGGGTGCTCGTTCTCTGGGTTCTCTGAGTTCAGGATTGGTGGCTGGGCCGATGAGCTCTTCTGACTTGTTTCTTCGAGCATGTATGCCATTGACACTAATCGCGACGAGTGATGGAAATGTGATCTGTGCGATCTCGTTATCGAGGGATGAGATTTGTATTGAACCAATCTCATTTTCGAAATCAACGTCGGCATCAAATTTCTTGACGGAAATGAGAGATAAAAGACCAGGGCGGTCATCATCAGGAAGATATTTCGCAACAGTGGCTAGCCTCGAAACTTCTTCCCCAAGCTCGGGTAAGTAGTTGAGATCATCCAGATTAGACATTCGAACTTGACAGTTCCCAATTGTGAGCTTCAAGACCGATCCTTGTCGTCTTTGGCGCAGTAAAGTGTCTATCATAATATCGTCGTCGTTATCATATTGTGAGTTAGATGGGGTTATGAGCGCGATGAGATGATCCAAATCAGCATCTTTAGGAGTAGAAAGAAACTCGAGCCTCGTTGCCGTGAGGTCCATTGTGATAGCAGGTTCTCGATTCGAGCGTCTGAGATGTGGGCCTGCTAGTCTTATTGCCTGGACGTGTAGTCCCACACCTTCGTCTCGATACACGACTTTGACAGCAGAAGTTCCAAGCCCGATACTACAGTCAGTGCCTAATAAGTCTAGTACGAAACCACCAAATCTCACATCCAATTTGTTTTGAGCCGCAGTCGATTTGTCGTCTGGCATAATAGGAGTGTCAAAACGTACGCCTCGCGTTTTTGCTTTGGCAGGACTTGCTGCTGTTATGGTTGCGTTGGAGGCTATCGAGCTGCCTAGGTTCAGAACACTGCTCAGTCCACCAAACCAGCTAAAGGTCTCATCGAGCCTTTGTAAGTCAATCGAAATATGCATGGGTAAAGTGGTCATTTCGCATCGAGTGACGTTCTCCATTTTCCGGACTACCAGGCGAATGTCGATCCCTTCCGTAGCCTTAAGATCTCTTACAGAGCTTTGCATTGACAGACCTGCGTCGAACCTGGCGATACTCTCATTTGCATAACCAAAATTGAACTTCTGAAGAGACACTGTCGTTTTGAAACCATCGCTGGAGGATTTTGTATCCACGCTGAGACCGTTGATACTCGCTTGTAACAATACATCGGACTTAGGGGGCCAAGTTGACCGGCTGGCTTCGACTGAGGTACGGGCGGGACTCAGTGTGCCCGTAAGTCTCTCTACAAAGTTAAGAGCAATTTTCTCGACATTGAAGCGGAGATTGATTTTTTTGCCAGATGGCGATGATTCCAGACCTTCGGCTTGAGCTGTGGATGGAGCGGGCGGAGTCTGATTTTGTGATTCTTTGAACTGCCGAAATATCATGAGCAGTAACCTTCCTACAGATATGTCGAAGTGTGTCAGCAATTGTCCAATTGAGACTTCAATGTCGATGTCGGATGTATTTTCTGAATCGGCAATGTTCTGTGCCGTAGTCGAAGGAGGCAATTTAGGATCTCTGGGTAAATTTGAGCGAGGCAAATGTGTTGAGAAGGCTCCCGGTAGATTCTGGGATGAAGATTGGGTTAGATCTTCCTCTTCAACGAACGTACTTTGAGCCATCGAGGCAACGACATGACTTTGCGACTGGGTTTTGTTCAGCGAAGGCACATATATATCAATTCTATCGAGGCTAAGAATCTCTTTGGTTAAGAGAGTGGATTCGTCTGAAGAGGCTTCAGACCGTTCGGATACACCACTAAGCTCATGTGGCAATGAAGGGTGCCTCTGCTGCTGAGCCAAGGTAGGTTGCGACGAAGTGTTTCTTGTGCTGCGAGACGAATCTTCAATTGAAGCCGAAGAATGCGTCGGATGCTGATGTTGTGTGGAAGCCTTTTCTGGCGAGTGCTGCCTGGCGTGCTCAAGATTGTCCAAATGCTCCTGTAATTGTGAAGCACTCGAACTTGTTAGGTCAGAGGTATCGTCATCGGCGAGATCTTGGGCATTTTGCCATCCACCAGGCATAGGTCCAACGGAAGAGGTATGAGAGACGGCACTCATGTACATGCTCTCGGCTTCTTCATGGCTAAACAATTGAGATTGGGTAAGATCTTCCAAGGGCATGGGTGTTTGAGCTTCATCTTCCGCATCCTCATCACTACTTCTATCGTTACCACCTTTCTGTGGTAACGTATTCAATTCTGTAGGACCTCCAGCAGTGTTTGCAAAGCCTGACGGTAGCGAAAGCTGAGATTGAGATACGCGTCCTTCAGAGAACCTCGAGTGCGGTCTTGAGGGATACACGGTGGATTTCAGCATAGAAGCGGTGCTAGGGTTATCTGGAAAGAATGGCTCATCTTTCCTCAGAGTTCTCCCATCCACGGGATCAAGGATTGTCGAAGCCCTCGGAGTCGACATAGCTGAGCTTGCACCAGCGGGCCGCAAAGGGCGTCTTGGTAGAGGTAATAGCTGTTGTTCATTTTCATCCTCTAGGAATTGGCTTTCAGTCACCTGGTCCATGTAGGCGGAATTCTCAAAAACGCTTTCACTCATACTCTCTCGGAGGCTTTCTGACATGTTTGATCCTTCTTCTGACGCATCATCGAAACGACCTCGCTCACTTGCAATTACTGACTCCACAAGCTGGGGAGAACCGCTGAAATTTCGAGCTAAGGATGGGGTGAAAAGTCGGGGCGAAGAAGCTATTGAATCTCGATCATCGGCACCATCGTCAGATCTTTTTATGCCACTGCTACGAGTACTCGTAGACTTTTGCACCGATCTGAAACCTTCCGATACGTCTGAGTGCGCGACAGAAGGAGAAGATGCTGTGTTTGATCGCGACAAGCCAGTGAACAAATTCGACTCAGATATCAAAGCACCACGAATGTTCGCAAGGGTTATCAAGCGTTTTCCATCCTTATATCTTGACTCTTTCTCATCGTCTGCTGATAATGATGCTTCGACATTCGATGTCACGCCTTCAATATCCACATCCTCTATCTGTAATCGTATTGTGACTGAGTCTGAAGTATTTGATGTAGGTATTCTCGATACATCATTGGGAATGTCTAACTCAAGGTTGACCGTTATACCACGAATACGGACCTGGAGACGATCTACGATGCCTTGCAGAAAGGTCGTGAGGAACGCAGGGAGCGATACGGCGGCGCCAGTTCCGACTGGGTTTTCCTCGTCTTCATCCATGTAGGAAGATGATGGATTGACCTCCTGCGTTTCCGACAGTAGTGCAGCCTCCAGCTTCTCCTTCTCCTCTGCTGGTTCGGCCTGCAGGAACGACTGTGCCAGATCGACTGCGGTTGGAATCGCTGGTTCTGAATCATCATCGTTCGCAAAACCAGCTCCCTTTCTACCTCCATGGCTTCGCCTGTCTACTCCAGTTCCATTCGACCCTGGCCACTTTCGTTTCCGGTCATGACCTGTATTTGAGCCCTTTTCGGGGTTCGATTTGGCTCGGAGATGTCCCTCTATTCCATCCACCTCGACTAAGATAGGACTGTTGTAAAGATTGACCGGTATGGTAAGGCGAAGAAGTAGAACCCTAGCTTTTGTAACTTCGAACGACGACGGTAGCTGAAGTATGGCTTCGAGTTTCTAGCGTTCTCCTAGTCAGCAAATACGACTGAGCCTGAGCAGGTATCCTGTAGCAGTACCTTCAACCGCAGCCCTACATTTCTAAACTCAAGCGTGGTACTCCTCCCCAGAGCAATATCTAGATTTTCGAGGTCGAGAGCATCAGTGTCGAGTATTTCGAGCCGTGACAGGGCGTATTTCAGTAGACGCTTCTGGTATGAACCTGCTTGTAGGAAGGAGGAGAAATAGGACGCCATAGCTGGTATAGGACCAAGTATGGATAATGACAGTCCAATATAGATATTATGATATTCTGCCTTCAAGATGCCGGAGGTGGCAAGCTTGAATGTGCGTCAAGAGCTGCGGTTCCTCCTGATATTGACCGCGTGCACAAGTCCAGGCGATACGACAACGGCCTTTCTAAGTAGGGTTTCATTATCGTTGTCGGGAGTCACTGAATGTAGGCTGGACTTGCGGTGAATCGGCAGACAAGTCAGAGATTGTAGGCAAACTAGCAAAGCCCATAGTTGAATCACTGTTGAGTGTCGACTGTTTTCCGATCTGTTGTTGATTGTGCAAGTCGCCGTCAGTCACAAGGCGAGGTGGAGTGCACGTCAAAAGTGGGTCCACAATCGATAAGAGTCGGGACCTCGGGACCCTGCAAGTCCAACAACTCGTTGGAATAGCAATCTACCTCACAAGATCAACTCATAAGTTATCAAGACTTGTGGTGCACATTATGCTTAAACACTGCCAATGTTGAGATTAGACCTCTCTGAGATCTCTGAGGGCCGATCCGGGCTCGCTCATGCTTCTCTATATCGAACTCCTTTTCGCTGTTGAACTCCAACCCAGAAATAACCACCCAAGAATAAAATTTATTTTTCGTCCTCCACTTCATCAGCATCGGTCCCAAACTCAGTTACCACCCACAAACAGAACTGCTCCCATTCAATAGACCACTCTTTCATTCTCGCGGCTCTGGCGCCAGAGCCTAGCGTGGCATCTTTGATACCTTGAACCCACTCAGCATTGCTCTGGTCCTCAAATGCAGCCCATCGAACACTGTTCTCAGCAAGCGAGCCTAAACCAGCAAGTCCAAGATTCTCCCAGCCTTGTAGTGCTTGCCAGAAGTCGTGAGTCATGCCAGCTGTATCTTGTCCAAGGATAGCAGGGTCGTCGTTGCACAAAGAGCATGGAACTCCACGAGCTAAAAGAGCTGGCAGAGGATGAGATACCACTGATGCGCATAGACGCAGGACTTCGTTAGAGATTGGGCAACTCTCGACAAGTATCTTCTTCTCTTTGACCATGTCGACTAGGAGAGGGTGCTTGTAAAGGGAGAAGCCGTGACCAATTCTTCGTGTCCCAAGCAAGACAGCATCAAACAGGTTCTCATCAGTGTCGCTTCCATCACCAAGAGTCTCTCCAGCCTAAAAATTTCGTCAGCGACTTGTAAGCCCAATCAAAATCGATATTATATATCATGAGGACTTACGTGAAAGAAGAACGGAATTTCAACACCTTCCTGAGCACACTGCTTCTTGAACCAGAAAAGCTCAGGAAGAACATCCTTCAACGGCCTTCCAGCATCTTCTTGACCGACCAAGTCAAAGCCAGAAATCAGATGAGGATAAGCTATCTTGATAGTGATACAAGCATCCATATCCTCAACCATTTTCCGGGTATCGAGGATCCTCAATCCCGTCCAAATCATACGACAACCCCAGAAGCCCTTCCCTTCTTCGCTTTTTTTAAAGTTCTCGATCTCTTCTCCAAACACTCGGAACATTTCGTGGAAAGTGTCTTCAGGAATCTCATTTCCTTCTTTATAGTATCGGAAAGTGAAGGCAAGTCTCAGATCTATCCATTTGACACCATCTTCTAGCAACTGCTTCATCATCTTTCTCATGAACAGCCTGAATATTGGTTCATAAAAGATGATGTTATTCAAAATACCAAAGCATGAAGAGAATTTCCTCCAGACAGCATCAACACCATGATGGTGCTCAATAGATTCTGTATTCGTAATCGTGGTCCTGCTCTTCAACCATTCAATAAAACCAGCTCTACCGCCATTTGGGAATGCGTCTGCAGCTTGTGTGAGAAGTATAGGAGTATCCGGGACATAGTCAGGACTCCAGATTGACTTTTCATCGACTACACACTCTTGTTAGCCGAACACTTCCCAACTTCGACCACTACAATATACATACCTCTATCCCTCTTCTGAAACCGAAACTTAATCGGCGCCCCCTCCCTCGCCTCCTCGGTATTCAAACCCTTCTCACAATAAATATGCATCCCCTTCGTCTTCAGAAGCACATCAAACAAATAATCAAAATCAACCATCGCATCCATATGTGCATGCAACAGCGCTCCCTTCGGCATCTTCCTTATAATCTTCCACAGTTCCGTCTTCTCCATCCTATCTTTCGCGAGCGAGAACATCATGCCTGGATATATGTTGGCGCCGATTTTCTGCGCGAGGATGTCTTCGAGGCCGGAATTCCATATTGTGGAGGCTTCGTGGGCGCGGATTCGAGAGACGATGCGGCAGGCGTGTTTGGCTAGGGGAGAGAGGGATTGTCGGAATGCATAGTCTGTGTATGTGTTAGGTCTAATGTAATAATGAAAGAGGAGTATGTCTACCGCTTCGCTGTTTCTTCTCTTCGTTGATCAGAGCTTCGCGACCAGAGACGAATTTGGCTATGAATGGCTCGGATTTGCTTGGTATTCCCGTAGCTATCTCTTCCCACTCGTCATCTGGGATCGACGATGGCCACGCCATGTTTTGAATTCTTGCTTGCATTTTGTCGTTGTGATTATTTAAATTTGGTGCTGAGTGAGGTTGTGTCTGGAAAGAAGCTCTAAAAGCATAAACCCAAGCTTACTGAAGCTTATATGCCACAACTTTCCTCCCGAAAACGGCCCAAAGAAAACAATTTTAATAGAAAGAAAAGACAAACAGTAAGATCTCCCACCATTAATACACTTCATTAATCTACACAAACGCGTATCCTAGCTCTCACCATACCTCTGCCTACAACTCTACAGTCAGATCCCCACCGCGGGGTTCGCCTGTATCGCAACAAACCCCACTTAGGAAGGCGATAAGAGAGGGGCAATGCTTGTTTTCCCACCGTAAATATCAATGGACACGAGCAATATGCAACAGGAGTCATTTTCGGGAATTTCTCTATTGTGTTGTTTGTCTCGTAATCGTATTTTACATCTGAGTTTGTAGTTTGTAGATTCTGGAGACATTTTAACGAGTACTGATACTACTTTCATCATGATACTAAGACGTCAAATAGAATTCATGGAGCTGTTTAATACAATTTACAATTCACAACTTGTTGTAAGTCATTGATGTCTTTCTTCCTCTTTTCTCAGATAATTGATGTACTGTTTGCTATTGGGCTGTACATTTCTACAACCAAGCACAAGCATACTCTTGAACCCTGATAAGTCTTGACCAGTCCAAAATCTTGATTCCAAGGTTTCTTTTCTATCTAAATTGGTTGATAGACGATTCAGACTTAGTGTTTGAATATATCATTATACATTTATCCTATGCTAACCAGCAATTACTCCTACCAACCTGATACCCAATACAGTACGCCCGAGCACTTTCCGTTTACAACATGCTTTTTGGCATATTCCTTATTGCTTGCCTTACACCAAGATCACCAAGAATTTCTTCCGCTCCACCAAGGATTGCATCAAATTTATACGTTCGATGAAACATTTCAATGGTCTTTCCCATTCCCGTTCTCGTCAACGCCCGGCCTCCAAAGATCTGTACAGCCTCATCTGCAATTTCGTGCGCTGATCTCGTGCTGAACATCTTTAGAAGACCGATAGGACCAGCTAGGTGAGTAGCTTGTTGTGCGTAAGGCATGAGCGTCATTTGGTAAGTGATATTTTCGAGCCAAGCTTGGTTTGCTTCGCAGTGTGCAATCATTTTTGCAAGCCTTGAGGAAGTCAGTAAATATCGTTAGAATGAGGAGCAGACATACTTCTGGCGAATCGTAGGCTGCTCGATCAACTTCTTGCTGAAAACAATACGTTGATTACTCCACTTCATACACTCCTCAGTCACCAGTCGGGACATACGTATGACAGCTGATGCCATCATCCATCTTTCATGATTGAAGTTGCTCAAGATAACTTGGAGACCTTTGTTCTCCTTTCCGAGGAGATTCTCGACTGGAACTTTGACGCTGCATACTCGTTAGTGCATGTTTACTTTCCAGCTGGTCTGATCACTTACTTGTCAAATGTGACATAGGCAGTTCCAGCAGCAGGAGAATATGAAGTCTTGATAGGACTGGTCTCAACACCGTCTTGGCGCTTGATCACAAGAACAGAAAGTCCCTTGTCTGTCTTCACACCAGTGACGAAGTAGTCGCAAAATACTCCGTTAGTAATCCATTTCTTCGTACCATTGACGATATAATGTTTTCCATCAGCGGTCTTTTCTGCTGTCGTCCGTATTCCTGCTACATCAGAACCAGCGAAAGCTTCGGTGATAGCTAGACATATTTTCTTCTCCCCAGAGAATACTTCGTTAGCGATCTTGTTCTTCCATGCTTCATCGTTGGCAAATTGCAGAACAGCGGTGAGTGAGATTGTCATTCCAGCCTGTTACGATTAGCTACCACTATCCCAATTACTTGATTGTTGTGACAAACCATGTTACCGTCCTGGAATCCTCGAGCATTTGCTCTAGTCATTTCTTGACCAACAATCTGATCATGGAAGTAATCAAATTCCTCTCCTTTCACAGCTCCATCCATCAGATCTACTCCATGCATATGTTTTCCTGGACCTAACCTCATATGTAAAATGCCCTTTTTGGCCATTTTATCAATCAACTCCTGTGGTATCGTCTTTCCTTCTTCTTCGCATTCCTGCGCGACAGGGTACACCTCCTCGTCCACGAAAATCCGCATCGCTTTCTGGAGTCGTCTATGACTTTCTTTATAGTAAGGGCTTTTGAATTGTGGCGTAAGCCATGTTGGCTCGCCGTAAGGTACAGGACTTAAATCGCCAGCTTTGTGCGGGATGACCTTAGACGTTTCACCAGCGATCGTTCCAATGCGTAGATTGTCGTATCTCTGTAGCACTTCTTGTTTATGTAGGTTGTAAAACGCTTCTGTAGCATCCTGTCCAGCGACTTGCTTCAAGACAGCTTCTCCACCAGGATGCGCCTCGACGAAATCTGTTACATCGTAGACCTTGGAGTCAATCACAAACCACTAGAAACAGCAGTCAGCTACCTGAGTGCCCAGCTGCGAAGTTTACGCTTGAATCATGGCGAGATTCCACAACATACCAAAGAGTCCTCGGTATTGTTCTTTGCGACTTCGTCTCTGGTGATCTCCTTGTGAGGCATTGTAGCTACCCAAGTATATCCAAATTCGATCGTTATTGAAAGGGCAGGACGACTCAGATATCAGAATCTTTCCAAGAAGAATGAGTGATAGAAAATATAAAGTCCAGATGTGTGTTAAAGCTAGATATGGCTGGCTCCGGGTTAGAGCTGCTTGGGGTAGATCTAGATAGACAATCTGGGGAACCTCGGCTCCGAGGCCTTTTCTAATAGTCTTTTCAACCAATGAGAGCTTCTGCATTTCAAGTTTTGCTTGGACCCTGGCTCATGCACGGACCCCAAATCGGCTTTAACTTTGATCGGCGATCCCTGAGCTCAAACTGAAATTCAAGTACAAGAGCAGAAAGAACGACATGATAAAGTGTTACGACAATGCCCAACTTGACTGTAGAACTTTTCTATGGTTCAATTTTGCTCTTTCTCCTATCAATTTCCTTCCTCCCAGCAACACGATGCGAGTGTGCAGGTGGGCCTCCAGTACTGGTTCAATGCTTTTAGGAAATCATCCTAATAAGCCATCGAAGCTCCAAAACTCTGATTTAATGTTTCATGGAGAATAGTTCTTTCCGATGAATTTGTAAGAACGATACAAAAGTCCTTTCAACAACCTACATTTCCACTAAAGTGGTTTCTCGAAGTCTTCGCGACACATCAACGAGGTCGCATCAAAGTCAAGAAAACCCTCAAGCTCTTTAAGTAATTGAGAAAAGATCGAAATTACTACACGGGGCTTTTAGATTACAGACTGGAAATTGTCATATCTATTTCACGACATCCAAAAAGAGGAGAATGATGGCATCAAATGTGGACTCCATCACGCACCTCGAAGTCTTCATCAGTCCGATGCTCTTGGTTTCGGCTGCCGCCAGACCTTCGAGTAATTGTCTTGTCCATAGTGGCAATTATGAGAGCCCGGATTGAGATATTCTGGGGCTATGTCCCCAACAATTGACTGATGACTTCGATCACATACTCATTGGACCTTACACCAATTCCAAATCACTGAATATGTCTGTCAAAGACTTCTCAACCAATTCTAAGTGGGTGACTAGGTCACAAGTTCTAGTCATGCTTCCCTTTCCTACTCGTTATGCCTTTTTTATTCTAGGTCTGTCTGATTTTGAGGGTGTACAACATGCTCCGCGGAATGGGTATGTCACAAAACCCGATTGTTGGCTAAGTATACTTCGTCTTTCGTTCTCACATCTCCAAAGGGAGAGGGGAAGTTGTTGGTACAAGGTAATTGAAATCAAAAAAAATATGATGCTCGTTTGCTCAATGTTGGTGGCGCGTACTGTGTATCTTCATTTGTCAGATTACCCAATATGCAAGTAGTCATGCCAGACAGAGGCGCAGGCATCCGATAGCCCTACCATCAGGTTGTCTGACGAACGGAGTATAGCTGCAGTCAGCATGGTGGGACGCTCCGTTTGTTGACAGTCGACCATTTATGGAGGTGTGTATCACTAGACCTTGATCTCATTCTGTGGTACTATCGTATTACACAAGTACTCGAAGAGTGTAGTACAGTATTGACAGTATGTATTGAAGTGATAGTGTAATGATAACAACGTGTGTGATATATTTCTACACCTCTACCTCCTCCAAATCGCTAACATCTCTAGAATTTACTTAACACAAATCACTCCATCTCATCTAGACAAATTTCAGTGCGATAATTCAACTCTCCAGTACACGTACTACACATCCTACAACTCAAACTCTCTCCCACCTCAATAATGGTCCAAAGAAACGACGTCATAGCCATAGTCGTCGTTCTCCTCCTCTTCGTCATCATCCTCATAGTCTGGTTCCTGTACCGACTCTCTCATGTCGCAAAGCGAGAAGCTCGCCATCCATACACCAATTCCGGATCTTCGGTCTCAAGTGTTTCTGTCCTTTCCGTACATGTTGTACGGGATAATGTACCACCGCGTCCACCGCCTGGGTTTGGGGGAATGGGTGGAAGACCGCCTCCTAGGCCACCGGTTGTGAATATGGGACGACCGCGTTGAGGATAATGGAACTTGAGTATCATGGGTGTAAGATTCTGGTTTTGTGGATTTTCTGGGCGTGTATGTAATGTTTGGATTTGAGTTTGGCTCGCTAGGTTGGGATCTCTGAATCGAAGATGTTCAGTTTCGGCTGTGGAAGGTGGTCGAGCTGGGTACACACAGTACCTGGAGGGAGCTCAAGATGGAATACAACTTCATATCTGACAGGCAACAGCAATCTCGACTATGGGAAAGCACGGCAGAGTATGCTTATCAAGTCATCATAACAATTGACTCTAGGGATCTCGCTTGGATTCAAGGGTTCTAATATTTCAGATGGGGCCTTTTTCTATTTCGAGTATATATTTCTAGTCTCCCCGAGTCAATCCACCAATAGTGGAATTACTAGGACCAAAAATAAACTGTCTACCAGTCGCAGTATCGTTTGTAGCATTTGTCCCCTTCACAACCCCAAACTTCAAACTTCCACTCTCCACGACTCCCCCAGCAACAATTCCATCAGTCCTCATCAACTTATTGTCTCCACTTAACACAGTAAAGTTCGCAAGTGAGATCTCATATCCATTTCTCGTTCTGATATCTGGCATACCGAAGAACGAAGCATGCACCGCTTCATGAGATATCGTCATTTCGAAATATCCGCGATAGTAGAGGTCTTGCCATTGAAGTTCTGGATTCATGGATTGGACAATACTCGAAGCATTATTTGCGTTGTTGAGAGTTATATTTTGACCAAATGGACAAGGTGAAGATATGGCAGTGCCGGCAAACTCTACACCAATTGATCCATCACCTGTTGCTGGGTCGTAAGGATGTGTGTCGAGCCAGACGAGATCTGATACCCATGAAGCGTGACTGTCTCCGGCTAGGAAAATGGTGTTGTCGATTTTGTTCTCATAAAGTGTTGCTAGTGTGCGGTTGCGATTACTCTGGTAGCCATCCCATGCGTCGTAGTTGAGAGGATTTTCAGTACCTTTGGCTCCTGACAAGTCCACTCTAGAGAAGATAATCTGGTTTCCAATGATTCTCCACGCTGCTCCTCGTTTTGAGGACTCGATGAGGCGGTTGTAAAACCCTAGAGATAATACCGTTAGCACTGCACAAACGGGGTTGGATCAAAGTGTATCCATTCGAGCACTTACAGCTTTCCTGTCGAGGTCCCATTAATGATCTCCCAGCATCATTGGAGATGGAGTGAACATAATCAGTATTCCAGTACAAATCAGTAATTGAGCGATCGTATTGACGAGTATCCAGCATAATCAAGTCCATCAAGTCTCCAATTTCAAAGTTGCGCCAGATACGAAGATTGTCGTCCATTTCCACCTGACGTATTGGCATCCACTCAAAGTAAGCTCTCACGGCATTCATTTTACGCTGATCGACTGAAACACCACCATCTTTGATGAATGAGTCCTCAGTGTTATTGAGCTCAGCTGATCCATCACGGTACGTATTGTCGGCTACCTCATGATCATCCCAAACCGGAATCCATGGGAATTGTTGATGAGAAAGCCTCAAGTCAAGGTCGTTGCGGTAAGTAGCAAGTCTCTTACGGTAATCATAAAGAGTGTAAATCTCTCTATCTGGCAAAGGAATTCTACCTAAAGAATTTCCCCAGCCATACTCGCCATTCGCGTACTCATAGATGTAGTCTCCGAGGTGGATAACATAATCGACAGAATCTTTGCGAGCAGAATTTCCAAAAGCATTGAAGAAGCCGAAAGGATAGTTACTGCACGAGTACACAGCAATTTTGACCTCGTCGTTGACTTTATCTCCCTTACTCGGAATAGTCTTGGTACGGCCTATCGGACTGGTGTTATTTGAGTTGCAGATGTTAAATTGGTAGTCTATTAAGATGTTAGTACTCTTCACGCAGCAATTCAGAAGCACATGCGGGGCATCCTCACAATAGCGAGTGTATGGAGTCAAATTCTTCGCTTCAACTTTAATCGTGAAATCGATGTCGGAAGAAGTGTAAGCCGTGCCATGATCAGAGATAGAGTCGAAATTCTCAGTTGTTGCCAGCTTATACTCAACACATATAGGTGCTTTACTGGCTAGAACATATTCATCCGTCTCGTGACTGAAGAGTGGTACATAGCCAGAAACGGTTATATTCGACTTATCATTCTCCTAGGATTCGAACGTGATCAGCTACGGTTTTCTTCTTGCTTCTCAACTTGTTCAATCTGTCAGGTATCTTTTGATGGAGGTAAATATCTACGATAGAATATCCTCGATCCACTCAATGCTTGTAGAATGCTGGTATAAAAGACAATTCTAAACTTACAGAGGTAGGAGCAGCTCGAGTCCACAGAATGACGCTGGTATCGTACGGATCTCCACTGGCCACGCCATGCGTGAAGTTGAGTTGAGAAGGATTCCAAGGTTCGGTAGGCGTGTTTCTAGCAGCAACTTTTCGAATTGAGACTCCAAGAGAAGGATGATGATGAGATGGACTTCTGTAATTTAGATTTCCGGCGTAAGATGCAAATGTTGCCGTCACTAGCGAAAGAAGTGCGATTGCTTGAAACATGCTTAACGATGTTACGATGTGTAGCATAGTGTACAGATTGTAAGAAATCAGAGAAAGATGAGAACAGCACCAGGAAGGAGCTTTGAAAACAGAAATCTCGCTGCTCACTGTTGGTTACATCATGTAGCTGTGCCGAACTTGACCCTAGTAGACTGGTAGTACGGTATTTATGATAGTACCGGGGCTGAAGCAGGAGTCCTGGGAGCTGGGGATCATCATCATATCGTACACCGAGCTTGGTATTCTTCTTCTTCTTCGTCTTCGTCTTCGTCTTCGCCGTTGATCCTTGATCCTCCACCCTTCATCCATAGTCATCAACGTCGTGACCTAGCGCTTGCAGAACGCGTCCCACGACCACAAGTCCGACTCCTCGTCCCCGGGGCACGCAAAGTCGAATCCCAGCATTTCCGCCGGGTTCGTATGCTTCAACTTCTTCTGGCCCGTGAAGAACTCCTTGAGTCCCTTGAGCATGGGAGGGGAGAGGCGCTTGGTCTTCGTGTTCGTGTTGGTCGCCATGCTCGTGCTGCTCGTCGAGACATCGGCATCAAGGGCGTCAAGGGCGTTGAGGGCAGAGCCGGAATTGGCGCTGGTGGAAGTGATGGTGCGGGTGCTAGTGCTGCTAACCGAGCTCGAGGTGCAGGCTCGGATGTAGAACTGTGTAGCAAGGTCCTCTTCGACGGACATACGGCTACGGGAAGTAGAAGCCTCGATGTAGGCGTTCACCGCAGAGCGGGGGAAGGTGTGGAATCCGCCGGCTGATGAAGCGGAGGCAGACGCAGAAATAGAGGCAGAGGGGACAGTGGATATTGCGGATGAGATAGCATCGTCGGCGTCGGTGGCGCCGGTCGCGGGGGTGGACGTCTCGACGGAGGCACGCATGGGGAGTGTGGGACGCTTCTGGCTCGGACGACCGCTCAGTGAGCTGGACGCGGTGTGCGTGCTGCGGCGCTGCAGGCCAGGGGCCGACGTCAAGGACGAGCTCGACGACCTGGAAGAGTTGGAGACATGCTCCTTGGAGTCGTGCTCGGCGGTCTGCGTGCCCGACGCGGAGTTGGTAACGATTGACTTGGACTGCAAGAGCGAGAGCGCCACGTTGCGCATGCGAGCGGGAAGAGGGGGAGGGCCCATAATCACGTTGGCTGGCATGATGGCTACGAGTCTGGCTTGGATATGTCTGTGACGTGGATGGTAGGCTTGGGTGGCGCTCGAGGTGAAGTTGGTGGTGGTGGTGGTGGTGATTGTTGTGGTGGGAGGTGAAGGATGAAGGATGAACGAGGATAGTGGTAAGAGGACAAGGTTGAGTGAAAGGTTGAGTGAAGGGTTCAGTCGAGGGTTGGAGAAACAGCTGGAAGCGGAAAGACTTCAAGTGCGGGTGCGAGTGCGTTGAAGTCGCGCTGTATTCTCGGGATGAATTTGACCTTGATGCGACGCGCGAGTAGGTTACCGCCAACAGAGGTCGCTGGCCGAGTGGTGATATATCCGAATTCGGTCGAGTGCTATGTTGGATTGGAAATGATGAAAGGTAAACGGGGTGGTGTCTTCACGATCCAGGGTTGGTCGGAAGGAAGGAAGCCCAGAGACTTGATCTAGAGCATGGCAACTCCTCAGCCAACGAATACGAGGCTTATATACCTTCCTTCCACTCGAGAATTGATCTGAGAGGTCTTCACGATCATTGTCATCGATAATAACATGTTCAGGCTCCAGGCTCGAAGACGCAGGAGGCAGTGGTCAAGTTGTAGGTCCATCGGCCGCCTTTGTTTGTCACCGTTGTGGCCAGCGTGCCAGCATAGCTCGTGTCCGATACGAGAGCCTAAGAGGTCTGGAATGTTGCGAAGACCAACAGCCTTGTGTTTAACAAAAGAATGCTGGATTTCGCAAAACGTGAGGACACGAGAGATGTTGAGGTCGGAAGGAAAGGAAGGAAGGAAAGAAACCCCTTCGGAAGCTTGGCTTCAGTCGGTTCAGTCCCGGAAACAGCCGAAAACACCTTACTCTGTTACTTTTCTTTCTCCGTCGCTAGATCTCAGCTTTCGTACATTGATATTTAATCATAACACTGCAATATACACATAACGTTGCGCGTTAGACCCCATGGGCTCGACTATCTCAAAACAGAAGGGTCAGGAAAACGAACGTCGACGTCTGGGTTCAATGCCTTCAGCTTCAAGAGCGTCATCTTTTCGAGGTGGGACAGAATGAGTCTGGCTATTGCGAGTTTGATTCCAGCCTTAGTTGAGCTCACGGAAAGATCCTTCGTGTTTGGAACACCCGCGAGCGCCGCACACACATCTCGGTGAGCAGCCTGCTTATGTCTCCATGCTTTCTTCTGGCAGTATCGCGAGCAGTATTTGTCGCGCTGACAACCCATGCATAGTCGCATACGACCATCCAGCTCGCTCGCCACACATGCTGGTGCAAAGCACCGGTGAACATCATCGAGGTGGGAGAGCTCTCGAATGAGCAGCTCGTGGACGTCGACAAGAGGCTTGCCGCGCATTGCTATGAGCTGTGCGATGTTCTGTCCATTTGAAAGGAAGGAGTTGAGGCTGGGGTGGCCCGGGCAGTCGGCGTAGAGCATACGTATAAGGGGGGGGAGGGCATCCTGCACAACATTAAGCTGCCCCTTAATGGCGAGGATAGGCGACGGGTTCACGCCTGCGGCTTGAGACTTGATCCTCGATTCATAGCGATCGATCAAATCCGTGCACATGATCGCTGTGAGGAAAACTCCTTCCTAGGCTCCCAGCACGTCGGCTGCTGCCATGTGGTGTAGGACCTTCCGCTCGGTCTCGTTCGTCGCTACAGATACGACGTGCTGAAGCGTAGACATGAGGACCATGTAGTCCCTGACGAGTTCGACCGGCTCCTCTTCATCCTCCAAGGTCAGGTTTCCCTGTTGAAACGATTGGTGCAGCCTTCCAGCATGGAGAAAACGGGTGCTATCCTTCAGGAATGTCGGAGCCACGATGATGCGGGGAAGGATGAACGGCTGCGCTATGTGGATGAGCGCATCGACGGCGAGAAGCAGTTGTCGACGGTGTCCGGCTTGCGTGATCGAGTCCTTGAATCTCAGCCATTGACAGAGGCCCTGCAGAGTGCGAACTGGTCCATGGGGAAGGTAGTTCCGAATGGAGCGTGGCCACAAGTCCCGAGCGCGAAGACAATAAGGCGAGAGAATATTTGCTTCCTGCTCTTGTCCTATGGTATAGATGCAGATAAGCACGAGACCCCATCCCGCGGAGTTTCGGACCTCGGATTTGATTTTGTTTCCGTGAATGTGGGAAGGCCCGAGGCGTTCTACATCCGAGCATGGGCAGTTGAGTCTGTAGTCCAGCTTGAGGATGGCTTGGATTTCTAGGTCTGTGCGGGGTCGAGTGATCCATTCCTAGACAATGTCTAGTATCGTATCGACGATCTGGTCATCCGCGGTTCGAAGAGCATTGGGAGTCGGCGTCTGGGGATTTTGGGCTATGTACATCCATTCCATCAAGCGATAGACGCATGCAGTAGGGACAGCAAGCTTCCGAAGCTGTTCGACAAGCTTGCTTTTTGCGAGCGTGAGCTGGGGGGAGACCACCATGGAGATGTTGGTAACTCAAAGGCGATGAGAAAAAGAGTGAAGACGAAGTGAAGACAAGAGGTGTTCGGCTTTTGCCGACGCGTTCGGGACAAAATGTGCTTTCAAGCCACAACATCATCTCTCTTGGCAAACATCATCATAGATATGCATATTATTCCTATTTCGCTTACATCATATAGTACTCATACACAAACCGAAGGCATAATGTCCCATACATCTTGATCAATCCTTCAGTTGAATATGCAAGGTGCAAGTCGTCCGATCAAAGGTTGGTACCGCCCGAGGACTGCTCACTAGAAAATTGATGATCGGTGCTTGCTCCGGAACTTGATTGCCATTCCAATCGCGTATAGAGGTTGGCGCAGAGTCTGCTTTCACTGCAACCATATCGGGGTTCGAGACATCAAATTGTGATAATGTAACAGATATGTCAACATTCGGACTTGACGACGCGAAGAAACACAAACCGATATCGTGAGCTGTCGGTCCGCGGAAGCAGTCATCATTGAACAAGCATGAGCATATAAATTGGCAGCGTCAAGCTCTTGACAAGCAATCCTACGGGTTTGAGCATGCGACTCCTGCTCTCGTGCGAGCTGCATGCGTAAGTTCGCGAGCTCCTCCGCCATCCAGCTCATGAGTAGTTTGTCCTGCACGGCTCGCTGTTTTCTCCATTATGGAAACGGCGGATCGGAGGCAGGGTTCGCACTATCAGGAGGTCCTGACGACGCCTGTGTTTGAGCCACCTGTGGCTCCCTTCCACGAGGCCGCGTTTGAGGGTTTGGAGCTCGAGTGCCAGTTAGATTGGCGAGATGCGCCCTCGTAAGGAGCTGGGCAGCGACTTCGAGCACGAGCGTATTCGGAGCATCCTGCTGAGTAGATCGGATATGTAGGTGCGTCTTCGCGGCCTCGGCGCTAACGTAATCTCCCGTAGACGTGAGCAGGGGAGGGAGTCTCATCGTGGCTTGAGCGACAGAGATAGCGAGCGAATCGGCTTTCAGCTTAGATGAAGCTGATACCGGTACTGATACTGGCAATGGTCCGCCACCGACGGTCACGGCAGGTTGTGAGAGCGGTCTGATGTCGCACACATCGTCAGGTCGGTCTCCGTTGGCGGAAGCTCCGCTGCTTCTTCGTGCTTCAGTGGGAGGAGCATCAAGAGGAACGTGTGGAACAGAGATGTGGTCGTGTGAAATCCGAGCACGATCCCGATGCTGCTGTTGTACCTTAGGCTCAGAATAGATGATATGTGTAGGACCAATTCGACTATTCTGAACTTCTGGAGCACAGACGCTAGGAGCATAGTCGCTATCAGCTGGAGCTTGAACTGAGGCCTTTGCATCCGCTAAGGATAGATTCCTGGCCCGAGCTTGGGTCTGTAGCAATCGTATACGTTCTTGGAGTCCTGAGCCTCCGTCACGACCTTTTGTATTCCCCACCGTGACACGATGTTTCTTTGATGACGTAGCTGTTGCTTTTGTAGCAGAGACGGTAGCAAGAGCGATCTCGTCAAGAGGTTTGGTGCTCTCAAAAGTGGTGGGAGTAGTCGAAGTCGATGTAGCATGATGAGAGATTTCGGCGGCCCAGCTAGACTTGAGAGTCTGAGCTGATGATTGATATGTAGTGGGTGTCACTCTAGTGTAGGGCAGAGGTCGATCTGGGTGGCGGAAGGTGCGCTGCACTCCGGTAGTCGACGTATCGACTCGAGCGTTAGACTGCGCAGAGCGGCTCATGAGGCAAGCAAAGGGTTTTAAAAGGGCAACTGAGTGAGAGAGATATCAATGAGGGAGACAAGTGAGGTTTTTTACACACAGCAGAGGTACAAAGGGAAGGACGAAGGATGATCGATGAGAGCGTACATTCATGAGTTGTGGTCAACGCCTCAAGGGCTCGCTAGCGCTCGAGCCGCAATGGAGCCACGACGCGTAGTACGGCGACTGAGCATTCAAATTAGTATTGCAAATGATTATTGAGGCTCTCCGCAGTCTAACACTAACAGGACAAAAACAACCAATCTCGAGGGTGATATGTCGACTAGAGATGATTCATTGGTAGTGGTCATAGCGAAAGGGTAAGAGGCGAAGTCCTGACGCGGGCCCCAAAACAGCTTTCTTCATTACTTTCCACACGCTTGCTTGCCATCAGTATCAACATATTTTGCACGGTCAATACAGGCTCGGACTACGAGGGTCGCTCATTGTATCAGTTCAATGAAGGAACTTCCAAAGAACATACATCAACGCACTCCTTTGAACTTCGCGCCGCTAGCTCTGTTCCCATTGGCGGCGTTTCGACCGTCGCACCTCTAGGCCTACGCCCACGACACTATACAGTACACCAACTTGGCCTTTGAACTCCATATCAAGGCATCACTACATTATGAATGCAGCCGGGAGCTTCAATCCAGCGACCATGAACGCGTCTAGCAAGAGGCCGACGTACGCGTCGTTGGGGCGGGCCCAGCGGGGCTAATCATAGCCATCCGGCTCAAACGACTCAAACTTGGGAAGGGTTACGAAACACAAGTAACTATAGCTGAGAAAGGACTGAAGCTGGTGAGTGTTTTTCCTTTGTTATATCTTTAGTATCGTCACATGACCCACATGACGGTGTACACTACCGCGCATTCCATGTCGGTGACAGAAAGCTGGAGCCTGGGTCTGACCAAACTTTCTTGTTCAGGCTCCCACATCCTATCCAAATCCATCATCCAAATTCATTCATGGAGGAGTTTCTCTCTCCCGGCGCTCCATGGACCCGAACACACCCCGGGAACTCCTCCTGCATGAGCTTCCTTACACTCTCTTGCTCCTTTTCCTCGCCCCACCCGACAGATATATCACACCTGCATGAACTACATCGTTCTTCTTTCCTGCTCCACCTCCTTGCTCGGCGAGATTGCGGAGGATGTGAATTCGGAGGTCTCCCCAGGCTGGAGCTCTGACCGAAATCGACGATGTCATCAGATGGTGGAGATGGAAGTATTACCCAGCAGACTTTCAGCATAATCGACTTCGGAGGTTCAGACTTGTATACTGGCACCAGTCCAGGCGCTGCGGAAGGAACCGACTCGAAGACCTGCGGTACCGGCTTCGAAGGACGGCGACGGGATGGTCCTTCCTGATACCTCTCGGATAAAATGTTGCACTCTATGAATAAGTCACTCGAGGCAAGACTTACGGCGGTGGATGATAGTACCAAATGGACGATGAACTGGTCCACGTTGGTCTGGTGACCCTTCTGGATCTGTGGTTGAGCCGCCCGTACGACGAGTTCCGACGTCGGTATCGACCTCATGCCTTTGGTTTATGATGCACAGCTCCTGCTGCTGTACCTTCCTCGGAATCTCTAAAACTTCCTCCCGGATTGCATGCGGACCTCGGTCTTATGAGCAAGGAAAAAAGAACCCTTCCGGAAACGTCTGGTCGGGCTCACGGCATTGGGCCGTCGAGTAGGTCTCCCGACACCGAGCAGGATTCAGGGGGTGCACAACGCGATGAAGTGGGATGTGGGGTGCCTCGCCTTCTATCGGCGCCGCCGATGCCGAAGCCTTCGCTAAGGGTGCAGATGAGGAGACATCCCTTCATGACATTCCCACCCCCGACATGTTGGACTACACTACCTGCGGCCTTCACAGCAACATCGTAGAGGTGTACGAGGAGCCACACGCAGTTCGCCGCCTGCGATCTTTCATTCAACCCTGCACTCTGGATCTGGGGTGGACTCGGCAATCGGCGCGCTGAATGGGATAGTGTTCGAGCAGGAAATCGTGGAAGTCCAGGAGCCGGAGGAGGACAACAACGTTACCATACCGATCGAGATGCGCACACGGTGTGAAGAAGACGCAGCGCCTACTTCTTGTGACCTCCCGACGAGTCTGGCATGGACGGTTATCGACCATGCTGACGAAGAGTGCGTACGCCTACGAGTCCTCGGTGATACCCATCCGCCATCGTCCGGCCTTACATCGAACGCCGCTGACACGAAGAAGATAGACCCCTCTGGCGGACCCTCCGCCTTACCATCCGAATGCACCGAAACCCCTACTGCCCGCTGCTCTCATATGCGTGTCGGCACCTCGGCCTACGCCATCCTTATCGGGCCTCCCCAGCGCTCATCGCAATATATCACGGTTATCAGATGTTTTAGTTGAAGGTATGCATTAAGTTCCGCATGACACTACATTGATGCTTATGCATGTTTGTATCGCCGTTTACTTAGTTGGACAAATGAAACTCGGATTCAGGGTTCAACACCCGCAGCTTCAACAGATTCCCTCGTCCTATATGATCAAGGACACGGGCGGCGTTCTCTGCGGTGGTGGTGCGTGCGGATCTAATGGCGTTCACGCTCCCGAGGCTCCCCAGGATGGCGCACACATCTCGATGTGAGGCCGATTCGTGTTTCCATGCCTTCTTCTGGCACCGTCGTGAACAGTATCGAACTTTTCGGCAACCCATGCACAACCGGATGCCATACTCCAACCGTGTTTTCGTACAAGCTGGTGCAAAGCACTGCTGACGATACTGCAAGAAGGCCAGCTCCCGCACCAGACGCTCGCGTACGGGTGGCTCTGGCGGACCATCTCGTCCTCGTGTTTCGGCTCCATGGGATATGTGTCTTTCACGACTGCAAGGACCTTCATGCTATGGTTCAACATGAAAGTAATGCCGTCCTTAAAATCGCGGAATAGCACGAGGTGAGGAACGATGGCAGATCGAGCAATCTGAACGAAATGATCGAGGCCTGACAGTAAAGGTAAAATCTCTTGTGTAGTGAGCGTGTATTTCAGCCACTGTAAGATGCCCTGGAGGGCAAGCAATGGTCCGCGCGGGAGAAAGGTACGGTGAGATCGCGGCCATCGCTGGCGAAGGTGGATTTCATGCAGCGGCTGGATGTCCTCGAGATCGACTTCGAGCATAGGAAACAGACAGCTACCAACGATGCACCAGACCGGAGGCTTACCGTGGAGCCTTTCTTGTTGAAGCACCCCGTCGACATGTTCGGGGGTGCGCCTTGCTTGTGGGGAGCATGTACACGTTGAGGTAATCAGAGTGCGGATTTCCTGTTCTGTCCGGGGTCTAATTACCCATTCCCAATCAAGGTTGAACAGCGTATTGACCAATCGGTCCTCCGCACAGTCTGGCCGATGTGGCGTTGTATCGCGTGTATCTGAATTGCGCCCCGAGTTGGCCCAGTGTAAGAGGAGAAACGGACATGCATTAGGCGCCGATAGAGGATCGAATTGTTGGATGAGGTTGCGCTTTGAACTCTGACGCGACTCAAGGTTAGCGAGGGCCATCCTGGGCGCAATTGTGGAACAGTTGAAGTTAAGGTGTTTGCGGAGTCCTGAAAACTGGGAGGAGAAGGGAAGACAGTCAAACTCGCTACGGGCTTTTCAAGATCTTATCGATTGTTTACGATGTCACATCCATCACGTGATCGACGTAATCGCGCCTACTTGACATCCAGTCTCGCGCCTTGTTTGTTTGTAGCAGTACAGTAAGTATTAGTCCTAATGCCATGATAAACTGAAGAACTTGTTACAGTATAGCTAGGTAAGATACAGGTTATATCAACCATGATTCAGCTTTCAGAGTCAGACATCAACACCTGGGTTCAACACCTCCAAGCATTCCTTTGGCAGGCACACAAGCAATACGGAACCCGACGACAGCCTTGGCAGTACCGGAAAGCACATCCAGTCTGGTCAAGAGTGCAAGAACAGCCTGGAGCTGAGCATTGTTCACAGATATAATGATGGTTCAAATTGTCCAGTAGGTTGGTCCATGGGAAGATGTTTGGAGTGTTTGGAGAAAGTGCTTCTTGGATAAACATTTTGTGGGATGAAAGTCGCAAGTCAGGTGAACAAGTCTCAGGAAAGTGGTTGTAGATGGTGGTACCAATGACACTCAAGTAACAGATGGACTGCATGGCAAAATTGGATGACGCCTTGGTGTGGACCAGCTGTCCAAATTCCTGACAGTTTTGATAGTCCACTCACAGCTGTTCAAGACATCTTCTTGGCAGTCTTGCAGATGATAGGCTATCCCGGCGGGATTGGAGTATCCAAAGAGCACTTTCCATAACAGATGTGAGATGTTGAAGAGGATGCTCAAAAGGTCCATCACCCGATTCTCGTACTGGTCTTGCTGTTGTCCAGGTGTCAGCGTGGCAATGTACTGGCTCCAGTGTTGTGGGGCTTTTGTAAGCACGTCCAAAAGAAGTCGTTTTTTGACCACAACCAGAGCAATGAGTGGCCAAATGTACTGGCCTGAAACCAATAAGGCCTCCAGAATATGGGCAGAAACAAAGGGGTGAGCGGTGGCTAGCCAGTCCAAGGACCTGCAGATGGTGTCATCAGGGCCGTGCGGTAGAATCTGCTGACTGTTGTACGGCCAATCTGTGCGTTGGGTCAAGTGATGTGGCTTGAGACCTTTCCCTGATTTTGTTTTGCTAGCATTTTGCATGACAGTCGTGAGTCCATACATAAGAAGCTCTCCCGGCGTGTATTGCTCCCCTAAACTGATGCTCTGTTTGGTGGCCAAGCGCCTAGCATATGCGTCTGAGATGCGCCTTCCCAAGGTGAGCAGGTGCAGCGCAGCAATAGTATCTTGGCCACCTGATTGCGAGTATGACGAAGAGACAGCCATCTAGAAATCACAGTCAGGGCAATGCTTCTTTGCGCTGCGTAGTTGGGGTTGTGTTTGAAGGCAGCGGTGGCTTCAGTGTCAGTGAGGACCACAATCATTCTTCCTGTAATGGTAACAACGCAGGACAAAGGCACAGCGTAAAACAGATCGAGCGTGAAGCTGTGCAAAGCCTGGTCAAAGAGATCCGGAGAGGTCATGTTGGGTGGAAATAGGGGAATGTGAAGGTGGAGGACAAGAGGTGTGCGGCGCACATGCACTCTCCATCGGGCCGCGCCTCCTTTCTCACTCGTTGCATTCAACTTCTACAACTTTGGGCTACTTATCCACATATCCACATACATAGTTCCTGTGGATTCTGACACATTCTATATTCGTCACAATTGATATCACAGATTGATGTCAAGGTGTACTGTCTTTGCAATCGTGCATGCACTTTTGTGTCAACTAACACGGCCTTGGTCCACCCAACCTCACATGAACTTGCGTACCGCTTGTCGTTCTGTGCTGTTCCTTCTTCTTTCTTGCTCAGCCACGCGAAAGACGAGGCTGGAGTATCCTTCAAGCTCTACCATGCTGTTCCAAATCTCAGCCCAGAAGCTTATGCGTTGTCAGGGCTGTGAAATAGGTGCTGATGGTGCCAATGATCTTGACATCCTCACAAGATAACGCAGGCACCCGTGGGGATTTGTTCCTTGCTATCTTTGTCCGAGGGACTTTGTACAGTTTGCAGATGTGTTATATGAGTGCACATACATCCTGGTGTCCAAGCCCATCCTTGCAACTCCAAGCATGCTTCTGACAAGCGCGTGAGCAATACAGGATACAGAGACACCCCTTGCAGTAGCCAAAGGAATGTCTGAGACCCTCCAAGGTACAAAGGCATCCTGGCGCGGAGCATCGCTGACGGACGTAGTGGTAGATGAGGGTGCCCAAGAACATAGACCACGAGATGATGTGCGGGATGTCCAAGCAATGTGCGTGCTTGATCCAATCATCATGCAACTTGGAGGAGAGCTGTGATGTGGGTACGCAAGATCCGGGGAAATGGTTGTAGATGGTTGCGCCAACAAGGCTAAAGTTGCTCCTAGTTTGCTCGCTTGCTTCCACGCTAAGGTCGGTAACAAATCGTCTGGCAAGAAGCAATGCCGTGGTGATCATGCGGTCACAGGTGATGAGGATGTCATTGAATTGCTTGTTCAGAAAGAAAGACGCGGTAGCGCGACCAGAGCATGCATGGACAATGATCTGCATGGCGAGTAACAGTTGAAATAGTATGTTGGTGACTCAGTCGGGGTGAGATTCTTCCTTAGCTTGGCCAACCAGTCTTTGCAGCAAATTAGCTGCATATTCCTTCCAAAATGTGGCAGCGTGGATGAACTGGTCAAGGAAGAGACGATGCTTAACCACAGGGATGACAGTCAGGGTCTAAGCATATCCGAAATGACTAGTGAACACTTCTGTCACTTGTTGACAAGTCACGACATCTTCACTCGCCATCCAGTCAAGGTACCCGCAAATTGTGTCTTCTCCATGGGGAAAGATCTGATATGTAGTGAAGGGCCGTGCTTGTCGTTCCGAGAACCGATGTAGCTTGATACTCTCTCCGGGATGACGCTCTTGCGCATGACGGAGCTCCCCTATGCAGGAATGAAGCAGAACTTCGCCAGGCGGTCGCCCGCGCGAACTTGCGTCGTACTCCAGTACCCCCGCTCCGGATACATGCAAGTCTTCCATGGTTTCTTTCCGCGAGCAGGCGCAACGTATCGTCATGACTGCCTGGATCTGTTCTCGACTGCGCCGAAGAGTAAACCATCGAGACGCCGAAGTGAATGCCTCGTCCTTGCGCTTCAGATCGCCCGCGGAGACGTTAGCACGAGAAGAATTTGTGAGCCTGTTGAGCAACACTATAATCTTCACGGCGCAGTAGGAAGGTACGGGATCCTGGAACGCATGGTGAAGTTGTTTCAGAGCTACCTCGCCGAGAGCAGCGTTGGACATCCCTGGTAAGAATTGACGGCCAGACGTGATGATGATGGAGGAGGCAGAGAGACGAAGGCGCAGCAGGCGCGCAGAAGACGGGCGCGCAAGCTCAAACTCACTCCGCCGGTGTTTGCCGAACGGATAGCTTTGCACAGTTAGCAGTGCAATTCAATGATCTTCCTCGCCAATTACTCGTAGGACATAATAATGAGCAACATGGGTATGATGGCCAATTCTTCTACCTCTCCATGGACCTTGACTTTGATACATAAGAAATCTTTAACCTCAGCTCTCAAGCTCGTACATCGTCAGTCCCACGAAGTGCTCGTTGATAACGATGACAGTCTGCGTCTCCTCTTCTGACAAAGTAGGAGGATGTATGATGGGGATTTCTCCATGCCTTAGCTTGGACAGGTCTAGATGGGGAACGTTATACCGAGACCAGATCTGCCGGATGAGTGCATACACATCACGATGCTGGAGGTGATGCAGTCCGGCTGCGTCCTTGCATCTCCATGCCTTCTTCTGGCAAGCCCTGGAACAGTACGGAATTCGTTCGCAGCCCGCACAGTATCGAAAGCGACGCCCGCGTTGGTCACTGTCAGGAGTGAGAACGCAACCCGGTGCACTAAATCGCTGCCGGATATAGCAATAATTGAGATTGTCCACGAATCTCGCCCATGGTACGACGTGAGGGACGGTCAAGGAGAGCGCATCCCTCATGAAGAGACGATGAGACTCGTGAGAGACCAGAGAGGTGCGACTTAGAGAGCGATATCTGGGGAAGAGATTGTATATAGTCGTGCCGATGAGACGCGCATACTCGATGATTTGCTTGCATTTGGATATCGCCATGGGGATGCGCACTCGTCGTTTCAGCGATATGCTGGCAATGATCATACGGTCACAAGCAACGAGCATGTCCTTGCGCCTTTCACGTAGGTAGAAGGCAGCCGCCGTGTGATCGGAACATCCAGAGGTTATGGTCCACATTGTAACAGACATTAAGAGAAATATCCCCACGATCAAAATAGCAGCTTCGTTATCATCATCCTGGATATATCCCTGCTCCAGGTCGGAAACATAATGACACCACCGCTCTGTAGCTTCGACGAATGGGGTGAGGTAAAGATGCTGCTTGATCGATGGCCGGGCAATTAAGGTCCATCCATAGCTCATCTGATAGGCCAAAAGATCGAGAACTTTAAGAAATATCAGCATCTCGTTCGCCACCATCCAGTCCAAGTATCCAGCGGGGGATGTGTCGTGTACCGAAATCTGGGCTATGTTGTATGGCCATGACTTGCGGCGGGCAATGTGGTGTAGAAAAGCGTCTGCGAGTCGCCGCTCGTGGGCATGACGGAGTATCTCCATGGACATATGGACCAGCAGCTTTTCTGACAGTCTTCCAGGACCATTATAGAGAGAACGATCTTTGGATGACACTCCGACTTGATGCAAGTGTGAGGCCGCATGTTGAGGTGAGCACGTGCAAGTCAATGACAACACGGCTTCGACCTGTGCTCGAGTGCGGCGAAAAGAGTACCAAATCGTCAAGATATATAAAGTGTGGTCTAGTCGCTGCAAGTAGTCGGTGTCTTCCATGTTGTCGGCCTCCGTAGCTGGATGATTCTTCGCGAGCAATGTCATTGCGCCGATGACGAGCTCGGCACAGGACAACGGTACGGGCTCGGACAGATCGTTTGTGAGGGCTTTCAGAGCCATTTCACCAGCAATGGCTCGTGTCGCGCCTCGCGCAAAATGGATAGTGGACATGCGTAGATTGTGGTGGTGGAAATAAAGAAAGAAACCGGGTGCGAGATTCTTATACGCGCGCGTGTTGTTGACATGAGGCGTTTTGCACGTGACCGTGTGCGGCAAACAAACACAGACGTGGCTCGGCTTTTGCCGAGTGTGCCTTGTCCTTGCTTCAGATTTATCATCGCCATGCTCAACCACTTCGCTGTAAAGCATCCCGGCTGGTGGTCATTCTCTTTCCTTAACATTGCTTAGCGCCACCTCTATGGTGCCAGCGGGCTGACCCCACAATAACTTTGGGGGATGCGTCTCTTCTAGCGCGCGAGGCGCCGAAAGCTTCCTGACTGAGCCACGCTTTCTATGAAGCCCTTTCTGATTGCCCTGCCGCTTTCAGCTCCTGCGCCTATCCATCGATGAACGACGAACGCCACCGACTGTACTGCCATGCGCACTACGCGCCATCGAACGCTTATAAATACCTCGAACGCGTCAAGGATGGGCATTCCTGGGCTCCAGGAGTCACCCCACCTTTCCTTTTTCCCTTTTCTTTTCCTTTTCTCGGGTCCCGGTAGGATACTGTAGTGCAAATACACTACGGGAACACTACTGTGGACATGTCACGTTGCTACGGTCGACCCATCGTCATCACGGCCACGGTCCGCACCTCGACCGTTCGCGGAACCAAGCTCTCTCGGCCACGTCATCGCTAAACTTGCACCAATAACGTCAAATGAGCTCCCGTGCGAAGTGGTAGCGAGCACTATCATCTCCACGGAGGACATACGTCATCATGAGCATCATGAGCCCAGCTATCAACTCCCTCCCCTCTGCTCGTGCCATTTCACTCATTACCCACTTCAACGTTCGGTTTGATCTTTGAGATGGAAACGATGTCCGAGACTGCCGACGAGCCACTTGCAACACGAACCACGACCCACCATCACGTCAACCCAGCAACGATGTTTTACACCACCTTCACTTCATTCTTTCATTCTTTCATTCTCTTTTCTGAGACACCACGCTTCACTCACCATCGATCGGCCAGCATCCACATCCACAGCACATATCCACCTATCAACGTGCCACCGTTAAACGTTGGACGCTCTGCAGCTCCAGCCACCGTTTATCCTATCTTTGGATACCACATCTTAGGCTCTCATGAAACCACCATCACATCTTCACCCTCTCTCGCCGCCTCCCACCTCATGGGTTCATCTTTATCTGCTCGGCGGCGTTCAAGTGTCCTCCGGCTGTGTTGACACGTCTGGTATGAGGCATCCCTCATACGCCGGAGGCTAAGTGGTAGCGAACACTATCACCCTATCACCAGCAGATCGAGACACCCCATGGCTGCCAGATCCGACAGCTGGGTGAAGATGGAGAGTGATATGCCGAACTAGACCGCTTCGCTCAGCGTGTTCACCTTGCCACTCAGCATCATCTTGAGCCTCTAGCCTCGCAGTCGATCGCCTGTCATGACCAGGCAACTGCCGGTCGGCTACAGTGCTGTTGGTACTTGTAGTAAGATGCTCCGCTTAGTTATGAAGCGATGTTGTTCGCCATTCCGCTCTTTTCCGGTCTTTTTTGTCATGAATGACCTTACGATCTTTACTTTGACACTTCATGATGTTGATGGACGAGTGGCCATTGATACGTCGATATGTTCAATCGCAGCTGTGTACGTAGCGTATACTTGCTGTATCGATGCATTGTCTCACACTCAAGATGCATACGATCGCTAAGCATCACGGATCGTGCTCGAGCTCAGCGTAAAGCTCAAATTTGGGACATTGACACGCGATGTAACGGCGATGGATCGTTGATGTTCTGACATTGATACCATACACAAGTAGCAGAACCAACTAGCAGCCCCAAATCACCCCCGGCACCGTGAAACCTTAAAAGCTTTAAAAGCCTTATATATTCTTTTTTTTCTTATAAAACTTAAAACCTTAGAGGCTATTTAAGTTGCTGATTTATATTAATTTTATTGTTCAAACATGAGAGCTTAGTACGTGAAACATGAGAGCTTAGTACGTTAGCCATGAGAGCTTAGTACGTTAGCCATGAGGGTTTAGTTCGTTAAACATGAGAGCTTAGTACGTTAAACATGAGAGCTTAGTACGTGAAACATGAGAGCTTAGTACGTACTATCAACAGGTTGAACTGCTGATCTTCGGATGCACACTAAATATCTTTTTATCAAGCTATTATGATGCTCGCTTCTCTTCGGTTGGATTCCTCTCGAAGAAGGAAATTGTGCTTCTTCAGTTCTACATTCAAATTATTGTGAGTAGATGGATACCAGGCCTTTTCTGATAAACTTGGTTTCGGGAACTTTGTGGGATCCTTGGTAGAGCCATTTGGAGCGGAGGGTAATCGGTTTATGACAAAGACTGTGCTTTCAAACACGACACCCAGGGGAA
>JGI20283J15916_100084_pt1 | contig 34168 bp, 30 predicted proteins | sample Plalitdecfosmids_FD_15916 | JGI IMG/M metagenome (IMG submission 15916) | reverse complement strand
TTCGCCGTGACCGTGTAGGCGCCGATCCCGATCGCCCAGCTGAGCGTGAGGAGGAGCGTGAGGCCGCGCCAGCGATACGGGGCCACGATCACCAACGCGAAGAGCACGGTCATCGCAATCGTCGTGTGCCCGCTGGGGAAACTGTTCGTCGTGTAGTCGCCCGTCACCTCTACGAGGCCCGGACGGGGAAGGACGAACCGTTTGAGACCCTGCGTGATGATTTGCCCGAGGGCGATCACCGCAACCCCCGCAACCGCGAGATCGACGCGCCTGCGCAGCAGTCCTACGCCCGCCACCAGGATCACGGCCATCGCCAAGGAAACGACGGTGATGGAGCCGAGGGCCTGGCTCGCCTGAGCGACTTCGTCCTCCCGCACCTGGTCGGCGCCTCGGAGTGCCGCGTTCTCGAGGGCCTGACCGGCGGGCGTCAGCACCGCGAGAACATAAGCACCCACGAGGACGAAAACCGAGGCGATCGAAGCGACCGCCCACCGTCGTGCAGTCAAAGGTCGGAGCGCTCTACCCGCCACGACCGCGCGTTCATCGCCTACGGACATACCGGAAACCTATTGAAAGTGAAGACGTCACGCTAGCGCTCGCCTACTCCCTGGGCAGTGACGGCACTTCCGACTGCCATAGGTGGCCAAGCCGATCGTTCACCGCACGGGTCTTCGCGAGCCCGCTGAGCCTTGTGGACGGACCGGAGGAGCTTCGTCTCAACTCCGGCCCGCGCAAGAGCTGGTGAGGCCTCTGCGCGTGACCGTAACCCTGGGAACACGACGGCGCGGGTAGCAGTCCGCGATACGTCGCACCCGGCGCCGGCGCCGGCGCGGGCGGTCAGATCTTCGCGAGGGCGCCAGCCGTTGCAACCGCCGCGTCCCAGTCGATGTTCGCGTCCGAGGCGGGAGCGTGGAACTTCACGCGGCCACGCACCGCAGCCTCTGTCGCCGCGTACAGCGGGTTGTCGAACCCGGCGATGAGCGCCGCGACCGCGTCCTGCAGCCCTCGGTACGCATCGACATCGTGCGCGTCGACGCCAGCGGTGAGCTTGCTCGCAGCAGCGGCCGCGGCCTTCCGGGCATCGGTCGTCGCTTCGCCGGCGTGGTCGACCGCCCACGCGTGGAGCGCTGCGAGGAGCATGGCGGCCTGGTCGTGCGCCGCGCCGGAAAGGCTAGCGACACGGGTGTACCGGTTCGCGGCCATCTCGACGAGACCTTCGGACTCGAGCCGGGCGATCGCTTCCCGCACCGGGGTGCGAGAGACACCGAGCCAGCTCGTGAGCTCCTCATCGTTGAGACGCTCCCCCGCCTCGAGCGTGCCGTTCTCGATCGCCTCGAGCATCCGCTCGTAAACGACATCACGGAGAAGACGACGGGGACCTTGGCTGGTCGGAGACTTCGGAACAGGCATACCGGGACCATATCCCGGATATCAGTCGCCGGGTGCAGTGCCACGCTAAATCAGGCGATCGTGCCCGGTTTTGCCAGTCAGTTGTAGTCGTCGACGACGACGAGCGCCGCGCTGTCGCTGTCCTCGGGAAACTCGCCAGCATCGCATGCGAAGTCCCAGGAGTCGGTGGTGTCGACCAGAGACGGAACCCTTCGGAGGTCATCGGCCTCGCACGTCAGCTCAGTGCCGTCGTCAAATGTGATGGTCGAGATCGGGCTGAACTTGATGCCGTTGCTGTTGAGGATCGTGAAGCCGAGGGTCAACTCGGTACCGAGCGAGGTTGTGTTCAGCACCGCAGAATCCACCGTGTAGAAGCCGGTGTCGGTGTTGTCCGTGATGTCGGTGATCGTCGCGCTGTTGGTGACCTCGAGTGGGTCAACCTTCTCTTGCGCACAACCAGACAGGGAGACACCGAGAACGATCACCACGGCGAGTGCGACGCCCCCACGCAGTCGGATCGCACGAGGAATATTCATACCAAGAGCATCGCAGACAAGGACGGCACCGCGCGCAGGACGTACCCCTCCCTCAAGGCGCCGTCCATGCCCAGAGCCGAGCGGATACCCGACGAGGAGTCTGTCAGCGATGTCCGATAGCCGATCGGCTAACGAGACTCTGCTCGTATCAGGACAAGTAATCTGGCAGTAGCGCCGGACAGCGACCCCGTGGCGCGGCGGCCTCACCGCGCTTGTCCAAAACCGGTTGGCTGGCGGCCGACATCTGTCGTGTGAACTCTGGCCCTAACTCGTCCGTTCCGACGCGATCTTGTCCTTAGTGACATCCTGTTGTCCCTGACCGGCTTGTAGAGCCCTTGGACACCGGCCGCTCTCTGTCGGTCCCGGTCAAGCCGCGGTCGCCGTAGATCCGCTCCTGCGGAATCCTTCGTACGTTGGGGGCGTTCCTCCGCGTGTAGCCGTGACCGACCCCACTAGAGTTCGGTCCTATGAGGATTGCGACGAGCTCGGAGGAACTGTTGTGGAACTTGTCGTCCCTGGCGATGCTGAACACAAAGCAGACTCGAGAGCACGTCCTCGAGCTAGATGTGAACCTGATACCGCGTGCGGCTAGGCAGCCAGAGGAAACAACCACCAGCAACCTTCTGCGCCACCTCGGCTATCTGGGGCAGAACCTAGGCGTCGTGGCCATTCAGCACACACGTTTGCTTGAGGGTGGATACAAGACAAAGCCGAGAGCGAAGGCAAAGGCAAAGGCGAAATCGACGGTTCGGATTCCTAGCGGCGCAGACCTCGAACTGTCGATAGAAATCAGTCCGGGAAAGTGGCTCAATCTGCTACTCCAAGCAAAGGCTTTGAAACCATCGGGGAAGTACAGTGCGTGGAAGCCAGCGCAGAACTCGAACCTGATTGCGTGGGCTCGGAGTCACAACCTCGTTCCCGGCATGCTGCTCTACAACGACGTCGTACCGCCGTTCGTAAAGAGAATGCAGCCCGAGACGTGGGCGGACTACGCGTGTAGGGCCTTCGGCGGTTGTTCTCAGGTACACCGCACGCAGGCGGGGTTGTATAGCTACGAAGCGACGGAACGGTGGCTTCGTGGTCCTGGTCAAACGCCCGGCGGAATCAGCCTTTGCCTCGACGAGGAGCAAATGCGGGCAGCGGCAGTCCCTGTTTTGTCCATGAGGAAGCGGCACTTCCAGCTAGAGCACCTTCTGCATATCTCGGAGCATCACAAGCCCATCGACTCGCAAGGAACGACCCTGAGTAACTTGACGAGCGCGACGCCGTCACCATGGGCCCTCGAACTCCTCACAACACGGGACGCTCTCGAAGTTGCTGATAGTGATCAGGACAGGGGCGACAATCAAGTCCGATTGGCTCCAGATGCTCCGCGAACGCTCGAGGTACCAGCGCGAGCGTCGGCAGTGATCCCTTTCGCTTCTGCAGAGGGCAACTCCCACGTCTCGTGAGGGAGAGGGCCTACCAACCCGAGGTCCGGAAGCAGTGCGGCGCCCAGCCTCTCGGTTCTGCACGTCGAGCTTCGATCAACGTCACTACCGAAGTACTGCACGTGTTTGACATGCGTCCTCGGTAGCGACGTGCGATGGACTCCCCGGGAGACTCCAATCGCAACTGTCGATGTGTGCTCCGCGATGACCTACGGCATACGACCGCAGTCGAAGGCCTAGCAGCCCCTGGTTCAGTCGGGGGCTGGCGTGTCTGTGTCGGCGCGGTCCTCGGCGGGGCATCGGGGGCAGCCTCCGGTGCGTTTTCGGTTCGGGATCGTTTCGTGTGCGATGTGCCCCCCGGTTGCACACCGCCACCAGTGCTTGCCGTTCCCGGGGAGTTGCCTACTTGGGTCGAAGTCGCTGTTGCCAGCTACGTCCCAGTCGCACATCAGCTTTGGGAATCGGGTTGCTGCGTCGTTGAATCCGGGCCAGACCGCTTTGTTGATGCAGTAGGTGCAGCGTGCGCCGCCAGCGCGTCGAACGAGCCGCTTCTGGTAGTCGTGCCCGAGCGGGCACCGCCACCAGACACAGGCGCTGGAACCAGCGACGACCATCGCCGGGGTCACCGAACCGTTCGCTGTGGGGTGCCACTCCGCGGCGAGTTGTGGATGCGTGTCGGCGAGCGAGTTCGCTCCGACCAGGACGGTCTTGTTCGTGCACACCGGGCAGCCGCGTGTTTTCCGGTTCACAATCGACGCGCACCAGTCGTGGCCCTCATGGCAGCGCCACCACACCCGTCGTGCGGATCCGACCGCTACGGACGACGAGGTGGTTGCGCCGTTGCGGGTGGGATGCCATTGCGCGGCGAGTTCCGGCGATTGCGATGCGAGGTCATTGACACCCGGCTGGACGCGCAGCCCTCTGCAGACCGGGCAGCCGTTACGGGCAGCAGCGAAGTCGACGACGGGGCGATCGAAGTCATGGCCCCGTATGCACCGCCACCACACGATGGTGCCGGTGCCGGACAGGACCATCTGCGGCGTCATCGTGCCGTTGCGTGTCGGGTGCCACTGGGCTGCTTTCTGCGGATGCGTGTCCGCGAGGCTGGTGGTGCCCGGAAGTGGCTTCCGCCGTGCACAGTACGGGCACCCCGCCGCTGGTGACTGGTACGAGACGCGGCGACTGTTCGCAGTGCCGGAGAACAGGTGGCCGCTGGGGCAGGCGAGGGTGAGCGTGGCCCCTTGGCCGGTGCTGACGCTCCACCGCATTCCCAGGCCAGTGCGGCGGAGGAGGTGCTTTTGGTGCGCGTCGTCCCAGCGGACGGCGCGGCAGGTCCGAGCCGGTTCGTAGTACGCCGCCACCGGTTCCAGGTACGGCCCAGGGGTCGGGACCGCGCACGTCAGCCGGAGGTGTGTATGAACCTCAAGGGCCGCCACATCGGTCCGCTGTTGCAGCGCAACCGGGCGGAGCATCGCCCACACCCCGTCGACCAGCGGAGCAGCATCGATGCCTACGACATCGACGACGATGCTGGTGAGGATGCCGTATCGGTGGTCCACGCTGTCCCGCGGATTCGTGACAGCGTGCAGGGTGGACGAAGCGCTCACGTTCGTCCACAGCCGAACCAGGAGCACGAACAACGCCTCCGGCCGCTGGTCAGCACCAGTCAGTGCCGCCCAATCGGTGAGCAGTCGGTGCAGTTCGAGCCACGTCATCAGGTCTGCGCGGCCGGCGGCGATCAGGCGCTGCCACTTCCAGTCGGCAGCGACGACGTCCGCTGCGACCGGCCGCTGCTCCAACGGCCGCGTCCCGGGGCCCACCCACATGCGGTGGCGGCGACAGACAAACGGTTCCAGGTGTGGGTTCTGTGGAATCGCAGCACCGTGCGTGCAGCGCCGGCATACCCACCGTTCGGGAACGCTTCCGGTGCACGTGTCGCAGGCATGCACCTGCGGGTCCTGATGTGTGGCAGCACTAGAAGCTCCGGCCAATGCTGCCGCAAGGGTCGTGTCTACAGGCAGCCGTGTTCGCAGTTGCCGCTCGTATCCGCCGTGGAGAGCGGCGGGAATGTGATTGCGGGTGAAGAGCCGGGAGAGGAAGCTTGCGGTCGTTTCCTGCCGGAATCGTCGAACCGGTTGCGGCAGAGGGCTGACCCCCGTGTTGGCGTTCACGCTGCGTTCTTCCCGTGTGCGGCGGCGAACATCGCAGCTCCCATGTCGACGTTGGCGGTGAGTAGGTTGGCGATGTCGATCCGTTCCCGGACACTTGGTGGGTTTCCGGTTCGGGCTGCGTCAGCCTGCGTTTCAATGACGTCGAGGGCGGCGTCGACGAGCAGGTGACGCAGCGCGCCGATGCTGCCGCCGGTGTGGTCGAACAGGGTCCGGCTCTCCGCCATCAGTGCACCCGGCGGGTGATCTATGAGCCCCATCTCAGTCTCGAAGGCCCGGATGATCCCTCGCCACTGTCCGGCGCCGACGGGAGTGCCGATATCCATGGGGAGCAGCGCCTGCCGGACGGTGCGTCGGGCGAGTTGCTGGCCGTGGGAGCCGGCCATCAGCGTCGACACTGCAATGTCGACGCCGGCGTAGACGAACGTTGCTGCGATTGCGTTGCGGAGCGACTTCAGCGTGTTGACGGCTTCGATGACGGACTGCGCTTTGAACGCGAGGTGCTGCAGTTCGTCAATGATTACGACCTCGATGCCGAGGTCGTCGAAGTTGCCGACGACCAGCTGCATGAGCTGGCCGATCGTCGCCCGCTTCGGTGGTTCGAGTCGGATCTTCGCGAGGAATGCTTCGAGGAGCGATTTCGATGTTGCTCGTGGCGGCACTTCGACATATACCACCCGTGGTGCGCCGTGACGGTTCGACCGTCGAGCTTCAGCGGCGGCGATCGCTAGGCATGCGGTCGTCTTCCCTGCCCCGCTTGGTCCGTCCAGCAGGACGGCGCTTCGCCCGAATGATCGGTGGCGGTCTCGGCGTTGAATGCGGCGTACCGTCGTGAGACAGTCTCGCAGCGCCGGTGTTGCGACGATGAAATCGCTCGTGATGTACCGGCAGCGGTCGGTGTGGTGCTGCCGCGCTTCCGCATCCGGCAACGCTCTCAGATCGCTGCGGGTCAGTCGTGGAGGGCGTACCGGCAACTGGAAGAGGCTCTCGTGCAGTTCGAATGCGTCGGCGCGGCTGAGGATGTCGGTCATCAGTAGCCGCCGTCCGGGTCGAAGGTGCCCATCTCGACGTAGTCAACGTCGGCGCCAATTGCGGGAACGCTGGCAGCGTCTCGTGGAGTCGCGTCGGCGCGGTTCGTGAGCCGCAGCGTCGGCATCCCGGTTTTCGTTCGTTCCTCGAGCGCACGCTTCCGGCGGCGCTGCAGCTTCTGCGTGTGCTTCACGTTCGTGCGCAGCCCGCGGAGTGCTTCGGCGACCATCCCCGATGCGGTGTCGTTGTCGAAGACCGGGACGGCGTGTTGAATCTGCCGGAGCTGCTTCCGGATCAACATCTGGTGGGGCTCACCTATCCAGCGCTGGTTCAACCAGTCGCACTCGATCCACGCGCCGGTATCCGGGTGCTGCACCCACACCGCCGCTGCGTCCAGCGGGTCGTATCGAACCGCCCACTTGTTTGCGTTCCGGGCGTCCCCTGACGGTCGGCCACGCAGCGCGGAGAGCCCGACGCTGTCGTACCGTCGGGTGGCGATGGTGATGCCGTCGGGTTGCACGGTGCGGAACTGCACCGGCAGTAACGCGATGTAGTCGTCGCGTGTGATCGGCAGCGGTACAGGGGCTGCGGCGGCGTAGGAGGCGAGGTACATCTTGTTCGGTGTCATGTTCCGCTTCTTGTTCTGCGGATCGATGAGGCCCCCATGGACGCGGTTCTGCCACACGACCGTGATCCATTCGTCCCAGAGCTCCGCGAGCTGGTCGATGGTCAGCAGCGACTCAACGGGCGGGTCCGTACGGGCGCGGTCGAGGACGTTCCCGCCGATGAACCCTGGAAGCTGCTCGGCGAAAAGAATCATTACTTGAGCGAAAAAGTTCTCCACCACGGCTTTCCACGTCGGTGACCCTGGAGGGGCGATGGACAGGTCCACGCCGAAACGCGCACACGCAGACAAGAACACGTGGGAGCGGTAGTCCGCGCCGTTATCGATGATCAGGCGTTGCGGGTAGATGAACGGGACCCGGTCGTCGTACTCGGCTCGTTGCTCGGCGGCGAGGTCCTTCACCCACGGCATTTTCGGCGTGTCGACGTGCTCGAAGTGCCTGCGGGCTCGACGGGCGCGGCGCGGTGCGAGCGCACGAGCGAGCAGCAGGGCAAGGTCGAACCCCTTAGTGCTGTCGTCGTAGACCCCGCTGGCGCAGACACTGCGGGTGCGTTTGTCGATCATCGCCACGAGCGTTGCGCGGTGCACGTTGTCGTTCTCGTCACGGACGAGGATGTCAAACTTGGACGAATCGACCTGCACCTCATGGCCCGGCATGATCGCAGGCCGGCTCTGGTACACCCAGGAGGGGCGTTTGCTGTCGCTGTTGCGTTGCTTCGCGGTGGCGTTGATGTGCCCGTTCGTGTCGACGATGCGGACCCAATTCCTGAGGGTGTTGGCGTGCGGCAGTGTGAAGGTCTCGTCGGGGTAGAGCCGTGCGAGCCAGCCGACGATCTCCTTCCGGTGGATACGGGAGGTGGTCGTTGTCTTGCCTGCAGCGTCGTTGAGCATTGCGCGAATGGCGCGGACGAACTCATCTGGGATTACCGCCAGCGGATCGCTGACACGGGTTGAGCGGCCGTCGAGAAGTGCGACAAGGCTTCGTATACCCGGGCCGGGGCTGTAGGCCAATCGTTTCCGATGCAACGATGCGGCGCTGATGGTGTACCCGAGCTGGGCGAGTTCAGCGCTCTTTTCGACTTCCCGGTCCCTGATTGGCCGGTTCGGGCGGTACACCGGGTTGTAGACCCCTGGCCGGTCCGGGTGGATGCCGGTAATCATCTCGTCGAGGTGGTCCGCGAGGAATTGCAGCCTTCGGATCTGTTCGGTCGTGAGCAGGTCAAGCTCCCCTGGATGCTTGCTCTGTTGGCTCGGACCGGCCGCAGGGACCGCCTCGCTGATCTCCTCGAGCGCGACCAGCCGGTATTCGCCGGTGTCGACATCGCGGAGCTTGACAGCGAGTCCCGTGTGTTCGCAGACCACCCACGTCGCGTCGTCGATGGTCAGGACCTGGCCGATGCTGATGGTGCGGATGGACATGTCAGAGCCTCCAGAGCATGGTGTTCATCTCCAGCGGGGAGCTCATGTCGAAGACGATGTCGCGATGCCAGAGGAGGTTGTAGAGCCCGGCCAGGGCGTACGGGTCGGGGTGTCGTTGGCAGGCTTCCCAGAGCATCCCGAACGGCGCTTCGCCAGCGAGGACGTCGAGCAGCGTGTCAGCGACGTCGTCATCCGGCATGTTCCGCGGATGCCGGTACGCGGCGAGAAGCTCCAGGTTCTGCCGTTGTGTGAGGGAGAGGTCGACAATGACGCGGTGCCGCCACCCGACGCGGTCGCAGAGCGCCTCGGCCTTCCGGAACTGTTCCCGGGCAGCGTCGTCGATGAGATCTGCGGGGCGGACGTTGCACACTTCCTGCACTCCGCTGGCGTAGGTGAGGAAGATGTCCGGGAAGTGAGCGGTGCCGTCTTCGAAGTCGAAGCGCATGGGCTGCGTGCAGATTCCGGCGACGTCGGCGCTGTGGTCGAGCAGCATCAGCGCCGTGTACTCAACCATCGACTCATGCCACACGTGGTGTGCGGTTTGCTCGAACCAGTAGAACCCCTCGGTGTTCCGACGCAGCGGGTGCGTTGCCGGCCGACGTGATGGCTGAGCGCGAACGATCGGTTCATGAAGCAGTTCCGAGCTGGGTCGTAGGGTGCGTCGCCGGCCAGCGTCGTTGATGTAGCTGATCGAGGCGCGGTTCGGCGCCTCGGCCGCGGGAATCGCGAATGCGGTGCCGCGCTTCACGGCAGTGCTTTCTGGAGGGCGTGCATGTCCGAGGTTCTCCTCGTCGAATCGGGACGGATAGGTGAGCAGGTTGCGGTCGGCGCGCCGCGAAGCACCAAGCCGGAGAGGGAGCACCTGGTCGGGTCGTTCTCCCCCTTCACCAGGTCGGCCAGGTGCAGCCGAGGTTCCGAAGCGCGTCGACAGCCAACAAGGTTTGCGAGAGGATGTTGACGCATGCCTCATTCGCCGAGTCGCAGTGCCGCTCGGCTTCATCGAGGGCAATCCTGCTCTCTGCGCTGGAACGCAGGACGGTCGACACGCTGAACCGTTACAAAATCTGGGCACGTGTCGTACGCTTCTCAGCATGAGGACGGCACGACTGACCTGTGAGCACGGACGTTGTCGCAACCAACACCGGGCGCAATCGCACCGTGGGCACTCCCCGAGCTCACGGATGCTCGGACGTTGCAAGCCGACGCCGCGGCAACGCTTCGTGCGACCCTCGAGGGAGCTCATCGGCTCGCGCTAAATCGAAGTGGCATCACGCTGCTGGAAGCCATGCCGCTGCAGCCCGCAGCCGACGCGCAGGTGGAGGGGAAGAGATGACGGTGCGGATTCGTCACGCTCGAGCATCGGACGTCAGCCGAATGTGCCGAATTGACGAGGAGGCGACGCCGCCCCGTAGTGCTGCGCAGCAGCAGTTCGATGACCGCTACCCCGACGTCGATGCGTCGAGGTTCTGGCACGAGTACCTGGGATCGCATAGAGAAGTGATCCTGGTTGCCGAGGACCGCAACGGCGAAAACGTGCTCGGCTTCGGCTGGTGGTCGAGGTTCAGCGCCGCAGCTGCCTACGCCTCCAGGCAAGCGGGAGCGGACGAGTACTCGTGGGACGAAGTGGACGACCCGCAGCTCCTTCAAATGGTGCACGAGAATCGGTCACATCGACAGCTCTTCGCACCCGACACCGCTCTTCTCCATCTCGCAAGCATCATGGTGGCCCCGGATACTCAGCGCCGAGGCATCGGCTCACTTCTCGTACGTGCCGGTCGGCGGATTGCACTGAGGGAAGACCGTGTGCATATCGCCATGGTTGACACGGGCACCACGTTTCTTGAGCGGCACGGCTTCAGAACGCGAACACGAAACATCGTTAACGCCGCGCTCATCACGGGTATCCCTGATTTGGAGCCTTCGCGTCAGTACTACATGAGCGACAAAGCGACAGAGCACAACGCGGTGCCGGCGATGCAGTAGAAGCGCGAGGCCCTCGCTCGCCGGGATCACGCATAGAAGCGCCGCACAATCAGGAGTGGCTCGTGCCTACGTCCGCCGCGGCATTCGCCCTGGTGGGAGCGTCGATTCCTCATCCCGCTCCGCCCGCGCAGACGACACCCAGTAGTTGACGGTCCGTGAACTGACGCCAAGCCTCCGCGCCAGCTCCCGCTGCGACACACGACCGGACTCGGTCAACGACAGAACATGAGCACGAAGGCTGCGCGCGTCCTGGTGCTGGCGCCGAAGGGCGTAGAAGATCTCCAGCACCTCGTCGTCGATGTCAGCGTCCTGCCCAGCCATCAGGCAGCCCTCGACAGGGGAACCGTCCACCCGCGCCGCGGCGTCAGATAGTCAAGCATCGCCGTCCTTTCGTCAGCAGACAGGGCGCTCAGCGCCCCTCAGCGAGGTTTCTGGTCACTAAGAGAGCCATATCGGGGGGATTCTAGTCGCGCTATGGTGCCAGAAAGATCCTGGCTCCGCGTACGCGAGCACCAGAACGCCACGCTGAGGTCAGCGCGGGCGTGGCCATTGTATTGACCCCTACCGACATCGAACGTTGACCACAGAAGGAGGCGCCGTCATGACGAACACCCCCCGAGACGCGGCGTGGAACGAGATCGACAACGCGGTAGCGACGTTCGCCGAGCACCTCCGCGACCGTCGGCAGGGCAGATTCATGAGGACGCGCCTAGCCGAAGAGACCGGCATCGACATCAGCACCCTGAAACGTCTTGAGAAGCATCAAGCTCCCACGCTCGTCCAACTCCTACGAATCACTCACGCGCTGAGGGTCACGCCGTGGGAGATGCTCGGCACGGTGCGATACGCGCAGACGCGACGAGAACTGCTCGAGATTCCCGGCCGAGCCGGCACTTGGCGACTGGTGTCGCCGGAGTTCGACGCAGTAAACCCGATCGAGCAAGTCCTCTCGCCCGGCACCCGTGACGTGCGCGTCCGCCATGACGGAACTGAATGGCTGTACGTCGTCGAGGGAACCGTCGTCTTAGACCTCGGCGTCCGGGAGGACCCGATCGAACTGCCAGCCCGCTCTGTGATCGAGTTCGACGCAGCGATCCCTCACAGCCTCGCCAACACGAGCAGCACACCTGCGGTGCTGCTGCGCCGCGCATCCAGTGACGGCGCGCGCCGCCACATACCGGATGCGTTCGAGTAGACGCGCACGATCCGGCAAACTGAACAGCCCTGATGGCACGACACCGCCGACAAGTCGGCAGCACCGCACCTCACCACAACCATTGGTCTTTACACTGACCATATGGACGAGTACTCGGCACGCCAGCGCCACACACTGGTGGGCAGCCCCTCCACCATCTCTGCCTTCGCGCAAGCAACGATCAAGGCATCACGAAGCGCCTTCGCAAACGATCAACGCGCGCTCCCGCGGAGCATCGAAGAGTTCACGAGCTGGGCATGGCACGAAGCCGAGCTTCCACTACACATTCCGACGCTGTTCGTGCCAGCAGTCATCAACTTCTACATCCACACGGGATGTCCGCACCTCAGTGGCGCCGGCAAGGATCACCGTCACATGCTCCTTCGACAGGTACGAGATACGTTCCGATCACGGTCGGCACCGCGACTGCCGCCAATCACAACGAGATCAGCAACTACTCCTTACACGGCCAGTGAGGTAACCAGCATCGTCAGTTGGGCACGAGTGCAGCGAACATCACGACAGCGGTCGGACGCGCACACGCTCATCGCTCTCGCGCTCGGCGCCGGGCTTACGACGACCGAGATCATCAACACCCGAGCTGGGGACATCAACCATCACCACGGGATCAACATCGTCGTTGCAGCGGGCCAACTACGGACCGTCCCCATGCTGCACGCCTACGAAGCTCTGCTGCCCACAAGCGACACGCGACCAATCACAGAGTTTCTGTTTCGCAGAGGGCGCCGGAGTGCCTCGTGCAACACCGTCGCCAACTTCGAGCACCGAAGTGTCGAGCGTCAACTCCACCCGGTACCAGCACGACTTCGAGCATCTTGGATCAGCACTCACCTGCGCAACGGGACGCCACTTGAGGTGGTCGCCGAAGCAGCGGGGCTGTCCCTTGGCCAACTGGTTGCCCGCTATAGGCACCTCGTGCCCGACCCTGACGACCGACAGGAGAGCCTTCGATACGCCTCAACTCCGCCCTAGGGTGCGAGCTCCGTCGATGCGTGACGCTGAGGGTCTGTCGTTGCCTTCCGATCGGAGGACTTCCGCTGCCGGCCCCGCCTCCTCGGAACAAGATCCACCTGCAACGTCAACTCGAGACGGCCAATAGTCGCCAAGTCGGGCCATGCCCGGCCGGCCAGCACGTTCAGCAACGTGACGTGACTCAGCCCAGCACGGTCGGCCACCGACCGCACACTCTGAGACCCAATCGCCTCACGAAGCGCAACGGCGAACAGACGGCCGATCTCCCCCAGCGGATCGGCACCCTCAACCTCAGGCCAAGGAGCTGGCACTAACTCCGCCGGGGTCAGCCGACTCGTCCGACTCATCCCGCCTCCACCGCATCCTCCTTAGGTCTGCCGGACTCGAACAGCGTCACAGCGCAAATCGCCTCACGTGACGAAACAGCGCAACTACCCCTGTCACTACGCAACAACGACAGTGCGAGGATCAGAAAGCACAGTGCTTGGAGCAGATAGCGCTGTGCGGATCAAGCCAGCAGGGCGTTCCCACGAGTCAGACCAGGATCAGAAGTCCCAGTCCTCGTCCTCAGTGTTCACGGCCTTGCCAATGACGTACGACGAGCCGGACCCCGAGAAGAAGTCGTGGTTCTCGTCCGCGTTTGGCGACAGGGCGGAGAGGATGGCCGGGTTCACGTCCGTGATGTTCTTCGGGAACATCGGCTCGTAGCCCAGGTTCATCAGCGCCTTGTTGGCGTTGTAGTGCAGGAACTTCTTGACGTCCTCGGTCAGACCGACCTCGTCGTAGAGGTCCTGCGTGTACTGCACCTCGTTCTCGTACATCTCGAACAGCAGCGAGAACGTGTAGTCCTTGAGCTCGTCGCGCTCGGCCTGCGTGAGGGTTTCGAGGCCCTTCTGGTACTTGTACCCGATGTAGTACCCGTGGACGGCTTCGTCACGGATGATCAGGCGGATCAGGTCGGCGGTGTTCGTGAGCTTCGCGCGCGACGACCAGTGCATCGGCAGGTAGAAGCCCGAGTAGAACAGGAACGACTCGAGCAGCGTCGAGGCGACCTTGCGCTTCAGCGGGTTGTCGCCCTGGTAGTAGTCCATCACGATGGACGCCTTCTTCTGCAGGTTCGGGTTCTCTTCGGACCAGCGGAAGGCCTCGTCGATCTCACGCGTCGACGCGAGGGTCGAGAAGATCGACGAGTAGGACTTGGCGTGCACCGACTCCATGAACGCGATGTTCGTGTAGACGGCTTCCTCGTGCGGGGTGATCGCGTCGGGGATGAGCGACACGGCGCCGACGGTGCCCTGGATGGTGTCGAGCAGGGTCAGACCGGTGAACACACGCATGGTCAGGGTCTGCTCGGCCGGCGTCAACGTGTTCCACGACTGCACGTCGTTCGACAGCGGCACCTTCTCGGGCAGCCAGAAGTTGTTGACGAGACGGTTCCAGACCTCGACGTCCTTGTCGTCCTGGATGCGGTTCCAGTTGATGGCCTGGACCCGATCAATGAGCTTCAGCTTCTCGACCAACGTGTGTTCCTTACAGAGATGGTGACTAAGTGACGGACTGGAGGCGCGGGGCGGGGCCCGCCCCGCGCCCCCAGGAAGAGAGCGGCAGCTCTACAGCATGCAGCTGACGCAGCCCTCGACCTCCGTGCCCTCCAGCGCGAGCTGGCGGAGACGGATGTAGTAGATCGTCTTGATGCCCTTGCGCCATGCGTAGATCTGCGCCTTGTTGATGTCACGCGTGGTGGCGGTGTCCTTGAAGAACAGCGTCAGGGACAGGCCCTGGTCCACGTGCTGCGTCGCCGCGGCGTACGTGTCGATGATCTTCTCGGCACCGATCTCGTACGCGTCCTGGTAGTAGTCCAGGTTGTCGTTCGTCATGAACGGCGCCGGGTAGTAGACGCGGCCGAGCTTGCCTTCCTTGCGGATCTCGATCTTCGACGCGATCGGGTGGATCGACGACGTCGAGTGGTTGATGTACGAGATCGAACCGGTCGGCGGGACGGCCTGCAGGTTCTGGTTGTAGATGCCGTGCTCCTGGACGGACGCCTTCAGCGCCTTCCAGTCGTCCTGCGTCGGGATCGTGATGTTCGCGTTGTCGAACAGCGAGGCGACACGAGCAGTCGCGGGAGTCCACGTCTGGTCGGTGTACTTGTCGAAGAACTCACCGGACGCGTACTTCGAGTCGCGGAAACCGTCGAAGGTCTCGCCGGTCTCGATCGCGATCTTGTTCGACGCACGAAGGGCGTGGAACAGCACCGTGTAGAAGTAGATGTTCGTGAAGTCGATGCCCTCTTCGGAGCCGTAGTAGACGCGCTCACGAGCGAGGTAGCCGTGCAGGTTCATCTGGCCGAGGCCGATGGCGTGCGACTTGTCGTTGCCGTCCTCGACGCTCCGCACCGAGGTGATGTGCGACATCTGCGAGACCGAGGTCAGGCCGCGGATGGCGGTCTCGATGGTCTTGCCGAAGTCGGGCGAGTCCATCGTCAGCGCGATGTTCAGCGAGCCGAGGTTGCAGGAGATGTCCTTGCCGATCTCCTTGTAGGACAGGTCCTCGTTGAAGGTCGTCGGAGTGTTGACCTGCAGGATCTCCGAGCACAGGTTGGACATGTTGATCCGACCCTTGATCGGGTTGGCCTTGTTCACCGTGTCCTCGAACACGATGTACGGGTAGCCCGACTCGAACTGGATCTCGGCGATGGTCGTGAAGAAGTCACGCGCCTTGATCTTCGTCTTCTTGATGCGCGAGTCGTCGACCATCGCGCGGTAGTTCTCGGAGATCGGGACGTCGCCGAAGGGGACGCCGTAGACCTTCTCGACGTCGTACGGCGAGAACAGGTACATGTCCTCGTTGTTCTTCGCGAGCTCGAACGTGATGTCCGGCACGACGACGCCGAGCGACAGCGTCTTGATGCGGATCTTCTCGTCGGCGTTCTCGCGCTTGGTGTCGAGGAACTTCATGATGTCCGGGTGGTGGGCGCTGAGGTAGACCGCTCCGGCACCCTGACGCGCACCGAGCTGGTTCGCGTAGGAGAAGGAGTCTTCCAGCAGCTTCATCACGGGGATGATGCCCGAGGACTGGTTCTCGATCTGCTTGATCGGGGCGCCGGCCTCGCGGATGTTGGAGAGGAGCAGGGCCACGCCGCCGCCGCGCTTCGAGAGCTGCAGCGACGAGTTGATGCCGCGCGAGATCGACTCCATGTTGTCCTCGATGCGGAGCAGGAAGCAGGAGACGAGCTCGCCGCGCTGTGCCTTCGCCGTGTTGAGGAACGTGGGGGTCGCGGGCTGGAAGCGGCCGGCGACGATCTCTTCGACCAGGTCGATGGCGAGCTGCTCGTTGCCCTGGGCCAGGCCGAGGGCGGTCATGACGACGCGGTCCTCGAAGCGCTCCAGGTACCGCTTGCCGTCGAACGTCTTGAGCGTGTAGCTCGTGTAGTACTTGAACGCGCCGAGGAACGTCTGGAACCGGAACTTCTTGGAGTACGCCAGGTCGTTGAGTCGCTGGATGAAGTCCAGCGAGTACATGTCGATCGTGGCTTTTTCGTAGTACTCGTTCTCGACCAGGTAGTCGAGCCGCTCCTTCAGGTTGTGGAAGAAGACGGTGTTCTGGTTGACGTGCTGCAGGAAGAACTGCTTGGCGGCCTCACGATCCTTGTCGAACTGGATGTTCCCGTCCGCGTCGTAGAGGTTGAGCATCGCGTTGAGGGAGTGGTAGTCCATCCCCGTCTGCGGCGACGTCAGATCGACGTCTGCAACTGCTGCGTCCAAAATGCATCCAATCCTGAGTTGACCGCCGACACGTCGTCAGGGGTCCCGAAGAGTTCGAATCTGTAGAGAAGGGGGACGTTGCACTTCTGCGCGATGACGTCCCCTGCGAGGCCGTACGCCTCGCCGAAGTTCGTGTTGCCACCCACCACCACGCCGCGGATGAGCGAGCGGTTGTGGGCGTCGTTGAGGAACTTGATGACCTGCTTGGGGACTGCGCCCTCGCCGTTGCCGCCACCGTAGGTGGGCAGGACCAGGACGTAGGGCTCGTCGACGTGCAGGAACGGTTCGCTCGGGTAGAGCGGGATCCGGTCCGCGTCGCGGCCGAGCTTCTCGACGAAGCGCGCGGTGTACCCGGACACGCTCGAGAAGTAGACCAATCGGCTCATGGTGCGCTCCTCTGGAGAAGGTGCGGAACAGGCGGACCGGAGGGTGTCCTGCGGGCGATCGCCGGGCCTCCTGAACGGGACCGGGGTGACCGTCCGCAGGACGGGAGACGACTACGCCAGTTCGGCGCTGAGGGTCGCGATCTTGTCGGGGCGGAAGCCCGACCAGTGGTCGTCGTCCGTGACGACGACGGGGGCCTGCATGTAGCCCAGGCTCTTGACGTGCTCAAGCGCTGCTTCGTCCGTGGAGACGTCGTGCACTTCGTACTCGATGCCCTTGTTGTCGAGGGCCCGGTACGTCGCGGTGCACTGGACGCAGGACGGCTTGGTGTAGACGGTGACGGCCATGTTCTCCCCTGGTTCCTACTGGTTTCTGCTGTGCTGTGGAGGTGGTGCTGATGTCTGTCCGCAGTCGTGTCCGGGAGGGGCCGCTGCGATGCCTCCACACTACATCTAGTGGCTAGCCGCAGCACCGACCACAAGAGGAAGTGTTACAGCCATGTAGTTCTCCACAACGCCCTCCACAGTCTGTGGATTCCCGGGAGGCCCGAGTTTCCGCCAGTCTGCGGCCGACCACCGACACTTCCCCACACCGGTGGACAGTCCCGATCCACAGATGTGGAATCAACGCATCGGCGTGTCGCGAACCACCCCTCCCCAGGACGGGGGACACCCCCGTCCGGCCGGTCCGTACACTCGTCTCGTGAGTACGTACGGGCCCCTCCTGAAGACCCCTGGCGTGGGTCGTGTCATCGCCGCACAGCTCACCGCGCGGTTCCCGTTCGGCATGCTGTCGCTGGCCTACCTGCTGCACGTCGAGCACGTGTTCGACTCCTACGGCGCCGCCGGTCTGGTGCTCGCGACGACGAGCATCGGGCAGGCACTGGCCGGCCCCCTGACGAGCCGGTGGATGGGCAGCTGGGGCATGCGCCCCGTCCTCATCCTGACGAGCATCGTCGCGCTGATCAGCATGGTGGTCATCGCGTTCGTGGTCATGCCGCTCTGGGGCTACGTGGTGGTCGGGTTCCTCGGCGGCCTGGCGGTGCCGCCCGTGCAGCCGGCGGTGCGCACCATCTACCCGAAGATGGTGACGTCGGCGCAGCTCACACCCCTCTTCTCGCTCGACGCCAGCGCGCAGGAGCTCATCTGGGTCGCCGGCCCGGTCATCACCACCTTCGTCGCCACCCAGGTCGGCACGGTCGAGGCGATCGTCGTCGCGATGGTGTTCCTGGTCGTCGGCGGCGCGTGGTTCATCGCCTCCCCCGAGCTCGGCCGCGTCCGCATCCCCCGTTCCAAGCGCGCCTTCGGTGTCGTGCTGAAGCGCCCCGCCGTCGTCGTCGCCACCCTGACCGGTCTGCTGCTCATCGGGGCGTGCGCCGCGGTCGAGGCGAGCGTCACCAGCGTCTTCGGCGAGGGCAGCCCGAACGCCGGCATCGTGCTCGCGGTGTTCGCGGTCGGTTCGCTCGCCGGCGGCCTGGCGTTCGGCCACCGCCCCATCTCCCGCAACACCCTGTGGACGCGCATGGCGGTCGTCTTCGTCGGCCTCACCCTGGCCCTCGGCGGCACGGGTTTCTGGTGGCTCTGCCTCGCCCTGGTCATCGCGGGTGTGGGCATCGCGCCGGCCCTCGCGGTGATGTTCGGTTCGGTCTCCGCCACCGTCAAGTTCTCCGACACGGCCGAGGCCTACGGCTGGATGGGCACCGGCCAGCTGATCGGTGCCGCCGGCGGTTCGGCGATCGCCGGCTTCCTGATCGACGGCAGCGGCCCCGTCGGCGGCTTCACCGTCGGCGCCGTGATGGCCGGCCTGGGCGTGCTGCTCCCCCTGGCGATGCGCAGCTGGCTGCCCGACCTGCGCGGCCGTGACGCCAGCCCCCTCCCCGACACCGAGCCGGTGCACCTGCCGACTTGAGCGGCGGGCGGGCGGCGGGCGTCGGTGGTCGCGCGGCGGCGGGCGGTTTCGGGCGTACCTGGTCGAAACGGGCGTACCTGGTCGGAAGTTCTGACCAGGTACGCCCGATTCCACTCGCCATCGCGGCCGGTGTGGGAAGGAACGCGCGCCCGGCGTACGGGTCGCGTTCTCCACAGATGGCCTGGAGGCCCGGCGCGCGCCCGCCAGGCACCGGCAGGATGGGTGCATGGTCACCTCAGTTCCCCTGCGCGACGGCCGCTCGATCCCCGCGATCGGCTTCGGCGTCTACAAGGTCGACGATGCCGAAGCGGAGACGGCGGTCGGCCTCGCGCTGGACGCCGGCTACCGGCACGTCGACACCGCCGAGATGTACGGCAACGAGACCGGCGTCGGCAAGGCGATCCGGGCCTCCGGGCTGGACCGTGACGACGTCTTCGTGACGACCAAGGTGTGGAACGACCACCAGGGGCGCGACGCGACCCTGCGGGCATTCGACGGCAGCCTCGAGCGGCTGGGGCTCGACGCCGTCGACCTCTACCTGATCCACTGGCCCGCCGCCGCGAACGACCGCTACGTCGAGACCTGGCGCGCTCTGGTGGAACTGCGTGAATCAGGGCGGGCACGGAGCATCGGTGTCTCGAACTTCCAGGTGCCGCACCTGCAGCGGCTCATCGACGAGACCGGCGAGGTACCGGCGCTGAACCAGGTCGAACGGCACCCGTGGCTGCCGCAGCGCGAACTCATCGCGTTCCATGAGCAGCACGACATCGTGACCGGGGCGTGGTCACCGCTCGGCCGCGGGCGCCTGATCGACGAGCCGGTACTGACCGACATCGCGGACGCGCACGGCGTGAGCGTGGCGCAGGTGCTCGTGCGGTGGAACGTGCAGCAGGGCGTGGTCGTGCTGCCGAAGTCGGTCACGCCGTCCCGGATCCGCTCGAACCTCGACGTCGACGGCTTCGTGCTGACCGACGGCGAGCTCGCAGCGATCGCGACGCTCGAGTCCGGGCAGCGGACGGGCTCCCACCCGGACTCGGTGTCGTAGCCGGGCGGGGTACGCACTGTTCAGCCACAGCGAGTGACGGGCCGTACTGTCGAGGGGTGATCGATCCTCAACAGACCGCCCGTGAACACCTGCGCCCCGACGAGCACCTGTACTGGGCCGGCACGAGCGATCCGGCCAGGCTCCTCTCGGGCCGCGACGGCTTCCTCATCCCGTTCTCGCTGCTCTGGTGCGGATTCGTGGCGTTCTGGACCGTCTCGGCCGTGACCAGCGGAGCGCCGCCCTTCTTCTTGATCGTCGGGTCGCTGTTGACGTTGATGGGCCTGCACCTGCTCGTCGGACGGTTCCTCGTGAAGCGGTACCGCAAGCGGACGACCGTCTACGCCGTGACCGATCGCCGGGCCCTCGTGATCACCCCTCGCGGCACGCGGGAGGTCCCGATCGGCCGCACTGACCGCACTGTGAGCTGGACCGGCGACCGACGGCACTGCAACGTCGAGTGGGACGCGACGGGAGGCGGACCGGGATCGATGCTCTTCGGCTGGGGAACGAACGCGAAGGTCTACGCGAACACCGGTCTCGACGGCTTCTTCGGGCCACAGCCGATGGCGTTCTGGGACGTCACCGATGGCGAGGCTCTCGTGCGCGAACTCGACCGGGCGTCGAGCTAGCCCCGGCGGTCCTCCTCGGACTGCCACGGCAGGTGCAGGTCACCCGGTTCGGGCTCGACGTCGCCGGCGTCGTCCGCGCCGCCTGTCCCGGGGGCCGCGATGACCTTGGACGGGTCGATGCCGTCCGCTCGCAGGTCGGCGTCGTCGCGCTGCTTCGTCTGGGACGCGTCCATCTCGCGCTCGCTCGACGGGCTGTACGACGTGTCCGCTGCTCGCTGCTCGCGTCCGCTGACCCCGTCGACGTCGTCACTGTGCGCGGCGTCGCGGAGCGCGTCGTTGCGTGCGCGGTCGTCGGACGGCTCGGGGCCGGGGGCGTTCGGGATGCTGTCGCTCATGGTGTTTCCTCCTGCAGCGGACGGTAGTCCTCGGCCCCGTGTAACGAGTCTGGCTCGGTCCGCTCCCCGCACTCGATGACGTCCCTGGCCCCCGCTACGCTGCCGCCGAGGGGGAACGATGCAACGGACACGGACCGCGACGACCGCGGTGATCGGCTCGGCACTGGTGGGGCTGCTGCTCGCCGGGTGCACGGCGTTCGGCGGCGACGACGCGATCCCGACACCGACCCGACAGGCGGCCGAGCGCACGGCGGAACCCGCGCCGGACCCGACGCGCGACACCGATCCGGTCGAGGCCGAGCCCGAGCAGGCGCTGCCCACCGGCACCGTGGCGGCGGAGACCGACGTGGTCTCGCCGAGCGGTGAGACCAGCATCCACGTCCGGGTCGTCGCGAACGACCGCGGTACCTTCGACGCCCAGCTCTCCGGGTACCGCACGACCAATCCGCAGCCGATGCGTCTGGAGTTCCGGCACCGGCATGCGAAGCCGCTCGACGGTGCGGACGGCGAGGTGCGCGAGACAGTCGAGTGGGACGCCGCGGTTGCTCCTCCGACCTCGTTCACGATGGGTCAGGCGGGTCCACGCCCCGACTACCTGCGCAGCGTCGTCCTCGTCCCGGCTACGGTGGCCGACGAGGACTCGTCCGAGCGCCCGTGGGCGGGGTCGGTGCTCGCCGCCGCTGACCTGGCGTGGAAGATCCCGAACCCCTACCCCGACCTCCGGGTCGCCGTCGGCAAGGACCGACCGGGCGCCTACGGCATCGTCACCGACGTCGACGGCCGACCGGCGAACTACCTGGTCGCCCACGGTGACGAGCTCTCGACGGTCGCGGAGCGGTTCGGCATCACGCCGGCGCAGGTGCAGTGGATGAACCCCTTCATGGAGCAACGCGACGGCGACTGGCTGCTCGAGGGCAGCACGCTCAACATCGACCCCGCTCGCCGCTGAGACGAGGGGCCGGTCGGGTCCGTTACGGTTGACCAGCACTCGGCACCACCAGGAGGTCCCATCGTGACGATCGTCGCCGCCGCAGACGGCTCAGCCCTCGGCAACCCCGGCCCCGCCGGATGGGCCTGGTACGTCGACGACGACCGGTGGGCGGCCGGAGGCTGGCCCCGCGCGACGAACAACATCGGCGAGCTCACCGCCGTGCTGCAGCTGCTCCGCGCCACGAAGGACACCGGCGAGCCGCTGCACATCCTGTGCGACAGCCAGTACGCCATCAAGGCCTGCACCGAGTGGCTCGCCGGCTGGAAGCGCAAGGGCTGGCGGAAGGCCGACGGCAAGCCGGTGCTCAACGTCGAGATCATCAAGGAACTCGACGCTGAACTGCAGGGCCGCAAGGTCACGTTCGAATGGGTACGCGGCCACGTCGGTCACGAGATGAACGAGGCCGCCGACGTGCGTGCCCGCGGTGCTGCCACCGCGTTCCAGAACGGCACCGACGTGCCGCACGGTCCCGGCTGGCCCGGCGCCGAGGTCCCCGAGCCGTCCGCGCTGCCCGACGCGACCCCGCCCGCGACCCTCTTCTGACCCTTCCCGCGGGTCAGTAGGTCCCGTCGCGCCGATCCTGGCGGGTGATCTGCTCCCCGGACGCCGGGTCGACGCCCGAGCGCGTGGTGGTCGTGGTGCGGCGACCGCCGAAGGCCACTGCGAGGCTGATGATGAGCAGCACGACACCGGCTGCCATCAGGATGTAGCCGATCAGGCGGAGGTCGATACCGGCGAGCTGGATGTTCAGCGCGAAGGCGACGATCGCGCCGATGACGATCAGGGCGATGCTGGATCCGATGCGCATGACGCAGTCCTCTCGGGTGGGGGTGGTGCCGGAGACGGTACACGTCCGACAACCCCGGCGCCGATCAGTCGACGTCCACCTCGGCCCACCCGTCGAACCGCCCGATCTCGGTGACCCGCACGACGGCCTCGCCGACCTCGTCCGAGGCGTCCAGGTCGATCGTCGCTGAGAACCCGAAGTCCTTGTCGCCCTCGGGGTCGGCGAAGATCTGCCGCGCCTTCCAGACCCGGGGTGATGCGGTGGCGCCGCTCTCGTCGAGCACCAGGTACTGCATCGAGCGCGCGTCGGCATCGGTGCCGATGGTGTCGTGCTCCTCGTAGTACTCCTCGAGCACGTTGTCCCACGCGGCTCGGTCGAAGCCCGCGGTCGCGTCGAGTTCCCCGAGCCCGTCGATGTCGTCGGCCGCGGCAAGCAGCACCCGCTGGAACAGGGCGTTGCGCACGAGCACTCGGAACGCCCGCGGGTTGCCGGTGAGCCGTGCGGGCTGCGGCGGCGCGATCTCCTCGTGCTCCTCGGAGGCCAGCAGGACGTCACCGTTGAGCAGCGCCTCCCACTCGTCGACGAGCGAGGAGTCGGTCTGCCGCACGACCTCGCCCAGCCACTCGATCAGGTCGTCGAGCTCCTGGGTCCGCTGTTCCTCGGCGATGGTCTGCCGCATGGTCCGGTACGCGTCGGACAGGTAGCGGAGCACGAGCCCCTCAGAGCGGGTGAGCTGGTAGAAGCGCACGAAGTCGCCGAAGGTCATCGCGCGTTCGTACATGTCACGGACGACGGCCTTCGGGGACAGCTGGAAGTCGAGCACCCAGGGCTGTTCGGCGGCGTAGGCCTCGTAGGCCGCCTCCAACAGCTCGGACAGCGGGCGAGGCCAGGTGACCTCCTCGAGCAGCTCCATCCGCTCCTCGTACTCGATCCCCTCCTGCTTCATCCGGGCGACGGCCTCGCCGCGCTCCTTGAACTGCTGCTGCGACAGGATCGCCCGCGGGTCGTCGAGGGTGGCCTCGACGACCGAGACCATGTCCAGCGCGTAGGTGGGCGACTCCGGGTCGAGCAACTCGAACGCGGCGAGCGCGAACGGTGACAGCGGCTGGTTGAGCGCGAAGTTCGGCGCGATGTCGACGGTGAGGCGGTAGGCGCCGTCGACCTTCTCGATCACCCGCGCGTTGATGAGGGTCCGGGCGATGACGAGCGCCCGCCGGGCCATCGCGAGCTGCCGGGAGCGCGGTTCGTGGTTGTCGTAGACCAGCGACCGGACGTCCGCGAAGGCGTCCCCGCCGCGGGCGACGACGGACAACACCATCGCGTGCGTGATCCGCATGCGCGACACCATCGGCTCCGGCTCGGCTGCGATCAGCCGTTCGAACGACGCCTGTCCCCAGGACACGAAGCCCTCGGGCGCCTTCTTCCGCTTGATCTTGTTCTTCTTCTTCGGGTCGTCGCCGGCCTTGGCGACGGCGCGGGCGTTCTCGATGTCGTGCTCGGGTGCCTCGGCGACGACGTCGCCCTCGGTGTCGTACCCGGCACGTCCGGCACGACCGGCGATCTGGTGGAACTCCCGCGCGGACAGCTGGCGCATCTTCGTGCCGTCGAACTTCGTCAGCCCGGTGAACAGCACGGACCGGATCGGCACGTTGATCCCGACGCCCAGGGTGTCGGTGCCGCAGATGACGGGCAGCAGGCCGCGCTGGGCGAGCTGCTCGACGAGTCGTCGGTACTTCGGGAGCATGCCGGCGTGGTGCACGCCGATGCCCGCCCGGATCAGGCGCGACAGGGTCTGTCCGAACCCGGCGCTGAAGCGGAAGCCGGCGATGGCGTCCGCGATCTGGTCACGGCGTTCGCGCGAGGCGACCTTCGCGGACATCAGCGACTGCGCCCGTTCGAGTGCGGCGGCCTGGGCGAAGTGCACGATGTAGATCGGCGCCTTGCCCTCCTCGAGGAGCCGCTCGACCGTCTCCTGCACGGGCGTCATCACGTACTGGTACTCGAGCGGTACGGGTCGCGAGACACCGGTCACGCGGGCGGTGGGCCGACCGGTCCGACGCGACAGGTCGTCGGCGATGGTCGTGACGTCGCCGAGGGTCGCCGACATGAGCAGGAACTGCGCACGCTCGAGCACGAGCAGCGGCACCTGCCACGCCCAGCCGCGGTCGGGGTCGCCGTAGAAGTGGAACTCGTCCATCACGACGACGTCGACGTCGGCGCCCGGTCCCTGTCGCAGCGCCAGGTTCGCCAGGATCTCGGCGGTGCAGCAGACGATCGGGGCGTCCGCGTTGACGCTCGAGTCGCCGGTGACCATGCCGACGTTCTGCGCGCCGAACAGCTCGACGAGCTGGAAGAACTTCTCGGACACCAGCGCCTTGATCGGTGCCGTGTAGTAGCTCCGCTTGCCCTCGGCGAGCGCGGCGAAGTGCGCGCCGGCCGCGACGAGCGACTTCCCGGTGCCGGTCGGCGTGCTCAGCACGACGTTCGCGCCGGACACGAGCTCGATGACCGCTTCGTCCTGCGCCGGGTACAGCGGTCGGCCGCCCTCGGCGGCCCAGGCCGCGAAGGCCTCGTAGACCTCGTCGGGGTCGACGACGCCGTCCACCGCCGCCGGGATCGCGGCGACGAGCGGGGGCAGGGCGGTGACGTCGGTCATGCGCCCATCCTCCCAGGTGCGCATGTGCCGGACGGGAGGCCCGTGGCGGCGCCGCCACGGGCCTCCCGTCCGCCCCGTCGCCGACTCAGGCGCATTTCGATACGTGCGCATAGACTCGCGACATGCGCGAACTCGGCTTCCTCTCCTTCGTCCCGAACCACGGCGGCACCGACGGCGCCGCCGACGCCCTGGAGGACGGCCTGCGCCTGTTCGAGACCGCCGAGTCGCTCGGCTACGGGACGGGCTGGGTGCGCGGACGGCACTTCGAGCCGTACCTGACGAGCCCGATGACCTTCTTCGCGGCCGCCGCGCAGCGCACCAGCACCATCGCGTTCGGCACCGCCGTGCTCGGCATGCGCTACGAGGACCCGGTGCGCCTGGCCGAGGATGCCAGCACGGTCGACCTGCTCAGCGGTGGCCGGGTGCAGCTCGGCATCAGCACGGGCATCGCCGGGTACGGCCCGATCCTCGACCCGGTGTTCGGCACGGTCGACCGAAGCTTCCGCCACGAGGCCGAGGCCCGCGCCGCACGGCTGCTCGAGGTCCTCCAGGGCGAGCCCCTCGGCAGCGCCGGCAAGGGCTACGAGAGCATCCCCGCCGGGGCCGACCTGACCTTGCAGCCGCTCAGCCCGGGCCTGCGCGACCGCGTGTGGTGGGGCGGCGGCAGCATGGGCACGGCGGTCCGCACGGCCGAGAAGGGCCTTCTGCTGCACTGCTCGACCCTGAACACCGAGGACACCGGCGCCCCGTTCGCCCAGGCGCAGGCCGACCAGATCGCCGCCTACCGCGAGCGGTTCGCCGAGCTGCACCCGCAGCGCGAGTCCAAGGTCGCCGTGGGCCGGATCGTGGTGCCGCTCCTCGACGACCACGACCGCGAGGTGCACGAGGAGTTCCTGACCGGGTACGCCTCCGGGATGGACGACGAGGGTCGACCGCTCTCGGGCACCCCGCCGTTCCGGTTCAGCAAGGTCGTGTCCGGCGAACCGGCGGCCATCGTCGACAGCCTGCTCGCCGACCCGGCGGTCACCGCCACCGACGAACTGGTCATCACCCTGCCGGCGAACGGCGACCGTGCGGCACACGAGCGGATCCTGCGCATCGTGGCCGAGGAGATCGCCCCCGCGCTGCGGGCCTGAGAACCGGTGCCGCGGGCCGGCGCCGCGGGCCCGACCACCTGCGGTCCCGCCGCCGCACCACCACCGAGAGTCAAGGGCATCCGGCAGGGCTCTGATCGAGTTGGTGAGGCCCGAGAGCCCGGCCGGATGACCATCTCGTCCCTGATCCGCACGAGATGGTGCACCCATCGTTCCACCTACCGAGCGGTTTGTCACACCGTTCCGCGCACCTGGGACGTATGAAGTTGACCAAGTGTCACTCGTTTTTCCGAACCGGGACGAAGTGCGGCAACCGGTTCACCGGTGCGCATCGGGGCCGGAACGACGAATGCGTCCCCGCGCGGACGCGGGGACGCATTCTGGGACGCACCGGGGAGGCCAGGGCAACAACGGCCGGATCAGGAGACCGAGTCGCTCACCCAGCGACCCCGTAGTCGGTGCGTGCGCGGACGGTAACCAGCCGACTCGCGCACATAGATGTTACTGAATGGAGTTGCGAGCTGCGCGGAAACCGGACGACTTCGTCACTCCAGTTCGAGGGACGTGGTTCCGGCGTCGTCGACGACCGAGGCGCCGACGTGCAGCGTGAAGGTCCCCGACTCGTACTGCCACGAGCCGTCCCAGTGGGCGAAGGCTCGCGCCGGGACCTCGATCGAGACCTCCGTCGAGGCGCCCGCAGCGAGCCGGACCGGGGCGAACCCGACCAGCCAGCGAACCGGGCGGTCGACCGCCGACTCCCCACGGGACGCGTAGACCTGCACGACGTGCTTGCCGGCCCGGTCACCCGTGTTCGCGACGGTCGCTGTGACGATGACGGCGTCGCCTTCGCGCACGGTCGGGGTCGCGGAGACGCCCTCGATCGACCACGTGGTGTAGCCCAGGCCGTGGCCGAACGGGTACGCCGGCTCCGTGCCGGCCCGCAGCCACGCCCGGTAACCGACGTGGACACCCTCGTCGTAGGCGACCTTCCCGTCGACCGGGGTGACGTCGAGCACCGGGACGTCGGCCATCGCGACCGGCCACGTGGTGGGCAGGCGACCGCCGGGCTCCTGCGCCCCCGTCAGCACGTCGGCCAGGGCGTTGCCGTACTCCTGCCCGCCGAACCAGGTCAGCAGCACCGCGGCGACGTCGTTCCGCCACGGCATCTCGACCGGCGACCCGGCGTTCACGACGACGACCGTGTTCGGGTTCGCCGCGGCGACCGCGCGCACCAGGTCGTCCTGGTGACCGGGGAGTGCCAGCGAGGATCGGTCGTAGCCCTCGGACTCGACCTTGGAGTTCGTGCCGACCACGACGACGGCGACGTCCGCACCACGGGCGGCGTCCACCGCGGCCTCGATCAGCACGGCGGGGTCGTCGTCCGACGGCTCGGTGCCGAACTGGTACGCCAGCACTCCGCCGAGCGTCTCGTCCTGCACGATGTCGTACTCGATGCGGATCGCGACCTGCTGGCCCGCGGTCACCGACACCGGCACCGACCGCGCCGGCGGGTTGAGGAACGCGGCACCGAGCTGGTCGCCCTCGAACGGCACGTCCTCGTCGAGCAGCAGCTCGCCGTCGATCCACATGCGTGACCGTCCGGCCGCGCCGATGCCGAACCGCACGGTCCCGGTCGACTCGGCCGTGTAGGTGGTGGTGATGTCGAGCCGGTCGGCTTCGCGGGTCGGGGCGTCGCCGCCGAACCAGAACAGTGCCGTCGCGCGGCGGTCCTCGACGAACAGCTCCTCGCCGTCCTTGACGAAGGCGACCCGGGCTCCGGGCTCCCCGGTGCCGGGGTTCGTGATGGTGGACAGCGGGAACTCCGCGATGCCCTCCTGCACGACGGCGCCGATCGCGTAGTCCACGCTCGCGCCGGGGAAGGCCGAGCGGATGCCGTCCAGCGGTGACACGACCTGCGACGGCACGACCGTGGCCGAGCCACCGCCCTGCGTGCGGGCCTGGTCGGCGTTGTGCCCGATCACCGCGATGCGCGACACGGCGGGGGCGTCGAGCGGCAGGACACCGGTGTTGCGGACCAGGACGGTGCCCTCGGCCTCGGCCTCGCGCACGAACGCGATGCCGTCCTCGACATGCACGGGCGACGTGGCGACGGGCTCGAACCCCTCGAGCGCGCCGACGCGTGCGGCCAGGGTCAGGATCCGGCGGACCTTGCGGTCGATCGCCACCATCGGCACCTCGCCGGACTGCACGGCGGCGAGCAGCGGGCCCTCGCTCCACCACGGGTTCGGCCCGGGCATCGCGACGTCCTGCGACGCCTTCGCCGAGTCCACCGAACGTACCCCGGTCCAGTCGGACACGACGATGCCGTCGAAGCCCCACTCCGAGTTGAGCGGAGTCTCGAGCAGGTCGTTCTCCGACGCCGTCACGCCGTTGATCGCGTTGTACGACGACATGATCGCCCAGGCGTGCGCCTCGGTCACGGCCTTCTCGAACGCGAGCAGGTACAGCTCGCGCAGCGCACGGTCCGACACTTCGGTCGACGCGGTGAAGCGGTCGGTCTCGTAGTCGTTCGCGATGTAGTGCTTCGGAGTGGCGGCGACACCGTTCTCCTGCACGCCGTCGACGTACGACGCGGCCAGGTCACCGGTGAGCACCGGGTCCTCGCTGAACGCCTCGAAGTGCCGGCCACCGAGCGGGGACCGGTGCAGGTTGATGGTCGGGCCGAGCACGACGTCGACGCCCTTGCGGCGCGCCTCCACCGCAGCGGCGGCGCCGTAGCGCTTCGCGATCGCGCGGTCCCACGAGGCACTCAGTGCAGTCGCCGACGGCAGGTTCAGGGACGGGTCACGCTCGTCCCAGACCTCGCCGCGCACGCCCGACGGTCCGTCCGACATCAGGATCCGGCGCAGCCCGATCTTCTCGATGGGCCAGGTGGTCCAGAAGTCACGTCCGGTGAGCAGCTGCACCTTCTCGTCGGTGGTCAGCTGGCCGAGGAGCGCATCGATGCGCTCGGTCAGCGGCGTCGACGGACTGGAGGCGGTGCTCGCGTCGTTCACGGTGGTCACGGTGGTCGGTCCTCTCGTTCAGGGCCGCGGGGCGCCGCCTGGACGGCCGGGGCCTCGTCGCCCACACCCACCATCCACCGGGTTCGCCGCCCGCGCTGGCAGCTCCTGCACCGTACCACCGAAAACCAACCGTTGCTTGGTTTTCTCGGGTCTCCTGCGGGCGGTACAGTCTGGCCATGGCACGACGGGGTTCGTACGCAAAGGGCATCGCGAAGCGCGAGGAGATCCTCACGGTCGCGCTGGACCTCGTGGCGTCGCAGGGCTTCCGGCGGACGAGCATCAAGGACATCGCCGACGCCGTGGAGCTGACCCAGGCCGGCCTGCTGCACTACTTCGACTCGAAGGACGAGCTCTGGGTCGAGATCCTCCGCCGCCGCGACGAGCTCGACCTCGCGCACGACTGGCAGGCCGCGGACCCTGCGGCCCTGCTCGCGGCGATCGTGCGGCACAACGCCGAGGTCCCGGGTCTGGTGCAGATGTTCGTCAACCTGTCCGCCGCAGCCGCCACCGACGCCGAGCACCCGGCGCACGAGTACTTCCGCGAGCGCTACGAACGCAGCCGTCGCGTGCTGTCCGCCGACTTCCGCACCATGCAGCAGGACGGCCGCTTGCGCACCGACATCGATCCCGACGAACTGACCAGCGTGCTGCTCGCGGTGTCCGACGGCATGCAGATCCAGTGGCTCTTCGACCCCACCCGCGACATGGCCGAGCACGTCGAGCTCGTCGCCCGCCTCGCGATCGCCCAGGTCGCCCCCACCGCCTGACGCCCCCCCCCGGAACCAGGTTCCGGGCACAGCACCGTGCGATTCCGTGGTGTCGTGTCCGGAACCTGGTTCCCGCAGTGGGGTACGGACAGGGCCTGGTCGCGTCAGGCACGGCGGGGCAGGATGGTCGGTGCCCGCCAGGGTGTGTTCCGACGACGATGTGGAGTGACGCGATGACGCGTGTAGTGGTGACCGGTGGCAGCGGCAAGCTCGGACGAGCGGTGGTGCGCGACCTCGATGCGCACGGGTACGACGTGGTCCTGCTCGACCGTGTCCCCTCGCCCGACAAGCCCGAGCGAGTCCCGTTCGTGCGGATCGACCTGACCGACCACGGCCAGGTCCTGAACGCGCTGCTCGGCATCGACGACCGGTACGACCACGTCGACGCCGTCGTGCACCTCGCGGCGGTGCCGGCCCCGGGGCAGGTCCCCGACGTGGCCCTCATCACGAACAACGTGACCTCGTCGATCAACGTCTTCCACGCCGCACGTGCCGCGAAGATCAAGAACGTCGTGTGGGCGTCGAGCGAGACCCTGCTCGGCATCCCGATGGGCGAGCACCACCCGCCCTACCTGCCGGTCGACGAGGAGTTCGCGGTCCGCCCGCAGTCGTCCTACTCCCTCGGCAAGGCGGTCGAGGAGGAGATGGCCCGCCACTTCACCCGCTGGGACCCGGAGCTGAAGATGATCGGTCTGCGCTTCTCGAACGTGATGGACGAGACCGACTACCCGGCGTTCCCGTGGGACGCCACTCCCGAGGCGAAGACGTTCAACCTGTGGTCGTACATCGACTCCCGCGACGGCGCCCAGGCCGTCCGCCGGGCACTCGAGGCCGACCTCACCGGGTTCGAGGCGTTCGTCATCGCGAGCCCCGACACGGTCATGGACACTCCGACCATCGAGCTCGTCGAGCGCTTCGTGCCGGACATCGAGCGCCGCGCGGACATCGACGGCGTCAGCTCGCTGCTGTCGTCGGAGAAGGCCCGCGAACTCCTCGGCTACACGCCCGAGCACAGCTGGCGCGACCACCGCGCCTGATCGTCAGGCGGCGGGGACGAGCAGCCCGTCGAGCACCAGGTCGCGCGCCGCCGGCAGCAGGTCGGCGGCGAGCGCCTGCTCGTCCACGCCGGTGATCTGCGCGAGCGCGCCGATGATCGCGGCGACGGACAGGTCGCCGTCGCACGCACCAACGAACGCCGCGAGTGCGGTGTCCGCGTCCACCCGACGCCCGAGCCCGCCACCCTGCACCAGGGTCATCACGGTGGGGTCGTCGTTGCCCGGCCAGTAGTACCGCTCCTCGGTGACGTCACCGGCCACCGACAGGTGGGCGGTGGCGAGCGCGGCATCGTCGTGCGCGGCGAGCCAGGCGGCTGCGTCGAGGACGCGGGCGACCGTCGCGCCGAGGCCCGCGGGGTTGGAGCCGAGCGTCTCGGGGACCCGCTCGAACCGGCGGAGGCCGGACGTGCCTCCAGGCAGGGGTCGACGCACCACGACGTAGCCGAAGCCGACGCCGGTGACGCGACGGTCCGCGAAGTCGTCGAGCCAGGCGCCCATCAGGGTGTCGAACTCGGCCGTGCCGGGCTTCGTCCCGCCGTCGCGGATCCAAGTCTCCGCGTAGGACGTCGGGTCCTGCCGCTCGCGCTCGATCACCCAGACGTCGAGGTCGGTGTCGGCGAACCAGGCGCGCACGCGGTCCAGGCCGTCGACGCCCCAGTGGTACTCCCAGTTGCCGAGGAGCTGGGCGGTCCCGCCGGGCTCCAGGTGGGCCTCGAGGCCGCGGAGCACCGTCTCGACCAGGGCGTCGCCGACCATGCCGCCGTCGCGGTACTCGTAGGACGGGACACCCTCGCGACGAGGTGTGATGACGAAGGGCGGGTTCGAGACGATCCGGTCGAAGCGCTCCCCCGCGACCGGCTCGAACAGTGAGCCGAACCGGAAGTCGATGCCGTCGATGCCGTTCAACTGGGCGTTGAACCGGGCGATGTCGAGGGCACGGCGTGAGATGTCGGTGGCGACCACGTGGTCGGCGAACCGCCGTGCGTGCATGGCCTGGATGCCACAGCCGGTGCCGAGGTCGAGCACCCGCTCGACCGGCACGGGCGCCTGCAGGCCGCTCAGCGTGGTGGTGGCGCCGCCGATGCCGAGCACGTGTTCCTCGCTGATCGCGTGCCCGAGAGCGAGCTCGCCGAGGTCGGAGACGATCCACCAGCTGCCGGCGCCGAGGTCGTCGACGAAGGCGTAGGGGCGCAGGTCGACGGTGGGGTGGACCAGGTCGTCGGCGCCGTCGCAGTCGCCTTCGCCTTCGCCGTCGCCGTCGCTGCGCAGCAGGCCCGCGGCGATGACGGCGTCGAGCCCGGCGGTCGGGAACGCCGCGGTGGCCTCGGACCGCGTCACCGGCAGGCCGAGCACGAACAGTGTCGCCAGGCGGCCGAGCGGCGTGGCCTCGCGGGCGGCGAGCGCACGGAGCGCGGCGACCCGCGAACCGCGGTGCAGCGATGCGGCGGCCTCGGCACCCCACAGGGAGTCGAGCCGGTCGACGGTGAAGCCGGCCGCCGTCAGGTCCGCGGCGAGCGCCGTGGTGACGGCGGGGTCCGCGACGATCGACGGCAGCGTGTGCACAGTGTCCACGCCGGCGGTCGCACCGTCGCTCACGAGGCGATCCCCTCGCGCAGCAGGGCCGCGGGGACCTGCCAGTCGAGCACCAGGTCCAGGAGCCCGGGGAACCGCTGCTGCACGTCCTCGACGCGGACGCGGCTGACGCGGGTCAGGCCCTCCAGGTGCTGCTCGAGCAGACCGGCCTCGCGCAGGACCCGGAAGTGGTGGGTCAGCGTGGACTTCGGCCGGTCGATTCCGACCCAGCCGCAGCTGCGCTCACCCCCGGCCGCGTCGACCAGGTAGCGGTGCAGGATCGCGAGCCGGATCGGGTCGCTCAGGGCGTCCATCACGACCGGGAGGTCCATCTCGGCCACGGACGGCTGCGGCAGCCGTTCAGGAGCATCGACGTGCGCGGGCATGGACGGGACGCTACCACCGTTCGGCTTGCTGTACGACTTGCGTCGTACTGTTCGAGTGCGGTACGAATGCAGTCGTACTGCACGGAGATGGAAAGGGGTGCGCATGCACCAGTCAGCTCGTTCGGTCGCCGGGTTCTGGATCCTGGCGGCGATGCTCCTGGTCTCGGTCGCGTCGTCGGCCGTGCCGTCGCCGATCTACCCGGTCTACGCAGCCGAGTGGCACCTCACCCCGCTCATGCTCACCGGGGTCTTCGCCATCTACGTCGCCGGCCTGCTCGCGAGCCTGCTCGTCGCGGGTCGCCTGTCCGACCACGTCGGCCGGAAGCCCGTGCTGGTCGTCGGCGGCCTGGGCGTCGCACTGTCGCTCGGCCTGTTCGCCATGGCGGACGGGGTCGTCGCGCTCATCGTCGACCGGATCGTGCAGGGTGTCTCGGTCGGGCTGCTCATCGGGGCCCTCGGTGCAGCCCTCATCGACAACTCCCTCGAACGCCACCCCACCATGGCCGGCGTGCTGAACGGCGTCATCCCGCCGATCGCCCTGGCCACCGGTGCGATGTCGAGCGGCGCGCTGGTGCAGTGGGGTCCGGCGCCGGAGCAGCTCGTCTACCTGCTGTTCGGCGCGCTCCTCGTGCTGCTGGTGCTCGCACTGTTCGTCGTCCCCGAGCAGGTGCAGCGTCGCCCCGGCGCGCTCCGCTCCCTGCGCCCGACGATCAGCGTGCCGCGGTCCTCACGCCGGCTGTTCCGCGGCGTCGCCGGTTCGCTCGTCGCCAGCTGGGCACTCGGCGGCATGTTCCTGTCCCTCGTGCCCTCGGCGCTCGGCACGGTGTTCGGCATCACCAACCACTTCGCCGCCGGTGCGCTCATCGCCGTGGTCACCGGCGTCGGCGCCCTGACCGGCCTGGCGATCCAGCGGATGGACACCCGTCGCGCGGTCCTGCTCGGGCTCGTCGCGCTCGTGCTCGGCCCGATCGTCACCGTGTCGTTCGTGTTCGCGCACTCCCT
>JGI20283J15916_100080_pt1 | contig 34213 bp, 32 predicted proteins | sample Plalitdecfosmids_FD_15916 | JGI IMG/M metagenome (IMG submission 15916) | reverse complement strand
GTCAAATCGTCTGCAGGTACATAAACTGCTTGAATCGAGTTCTGGGAACGGCCGACCCATGCGACGAGCGATCGCTGGGCGCGATTCCGATCCTGTCCGAAAACTTCGAACCGTGCCGCAGGCAAATTCGCTCCGGTGGAGCGAATTTAGGCGAGAAGGCCATGAGAGCTACGCTCGAGTGGCTAGTCTCGGAGCGGCAGCCGCTTCATCAAACTACTTCCTTTAGAGGCGATTGCCGCTCCGGGATCCGCTCAATACCCGGAGGCCATCGGCCGTCCGGCGCAAAAACACGCCCGCCTAACGAACGATATCTTCGTCGTAAAACCCCTGAAGATAGAGGAGGGCGGTCAGGTCGCCATGGTCGATCCGATAACCCGCGGCAGCAGCAACGGCCGGCTTGGCATGCAGAGCCACTCCGAACCCAGCAATGCCGATCATATCGAGATCATTGGCGCCGTCGCCAACGGCCAGCGTCTGGTTGAGCGTGATGCCACGTTCAGCCACCAGTGCCTCAAGCCGCTCGCGCTTGGTGTTCTTGTCGACGATCGGCTTGGTCACCGTGCCGCTCAGCACATCGCCGTGGAATTCGAGCACATTGGCGATCGCCTCGTCAAAGCCGATCCGCTTGCCAAAATAGTCGGCAAAAATTGTGAACCCGCCCGACACCAGCGAGGCATAGGCGCCATAGGCCTTCATTGTGTGAACCAGCGCGCGGCCACCCGGCGTCAGGGTGATCGCCTCGCGCCGCACCGCTTCGATCGTCGCGCGCTCCAACCCCTTGAGGAGGGCAACGCGCGTATCGAGCGCCTGCGCAAAATCAAGTTTGCCGCGCATGGCGCGTTCCGTGATTTCCGCAACCTGCGGCTTGATGTCGATGGCATCAGCCAGTTCGTCGATGCATTCCTGCTCGATCATGGTGGAATCCATGTCGGCAATCAGCAGCACCTTTCGGCGGCCTTCATTGGGCACGATATTGATGTCGACCCGGCGGCTGCCGATGACTTCGCGGGCAATCTCCAAAGCGTCAGGCGCCTTGGGATCGATGATGTCGCAGGCTACCTGATGGTTGAGCCAGTTGAGTTCTCCGCCGGTTTGCTTCACCACTGCGGCCGCAAGCGAGACGTCGAGATCGGAATCGGCGGGATTAGCGATGAGGCTGAGAACCGGCATGGCGGAAAAGACTTTCGGGAGGGTGGTGTGACGCGCCAGAGAAGCGCCGTTCTGATAGCGGGTCCAACTGCCAGCGGCAAGTCGAGCATGGCCTTGGCGCGAGCACGCGCCAGCGGCGGCGTCATCATCAATACCGACGCCATGCAGGTCTACGATACACTGCGCATCGTCACAGCGCGCCCCTCAATCGAGGACGAGACGCAAGCCGAGCATCGCCTCTATGGCACGGTGCCCGCCGGCCAGCGCTTTTCCACCGGCCAATGGCTCTCCGCCGTCTCGTCAATTCTCAGCGAAATCGACCCCAGCCGCGAAGCCATTTTCGTTGGCGGCACAGGGCTTTATTTCGATGCGCTGACAAAAGGATTCGCCGACGTTCCCGAAATTTCTCAGGCCATCATCTTGCAGATTCAGCAGGAAATAGAGGGCTTCGATGCAGCTGGCCGCATGGCGCTCCTAGAACGAGAAGACCCGGAAACCGCCCGCCGCCTCAAAGTCGCCGACCCCCAAAGGGTCATCCGCGCTCTGGCCGTCAAACGCGCCACAGGCAAACCTCTGTCAGCCTTTCAGGACGCGCCGCAGCCGGGCCTCCTCGATGGCTGGCATATCGAGCGCTATGTGCTCTCACCAGACCGCAACGTTCTGCGCGCCCGCATCGCTCGCCGCTTCGAAGCGATGTTCGCCAGCGGCGCCGTGGACGAGGTGAACGCGCTCCGCGCCCAAAACCTCGATCCGGCCCTGCCGGTGATTAAGGCCATCGGCGTGCGCGAAATCGGCGATTGGCTCGATGGCGCCGAAACCCGTGACCACGCCATCGAGCTGGCCGTCATCGCCACGCACCAATATGCCAAGCGCCAGCGCACCTGGTTCCGCAATCGCATGGGCGATTGGCTCCGTCTGGGCCTCGAAGGCCAGCCCGTCGAGGAGTGACCTCAAACCGGTTGGCGCATTCTTTTCAGCAAGCCAATCCGCTCCCGCAGCGCAAACCGCGTCACCAGCACCACCGCCACAAAAGCAAGCCCTGCCGCCAACCCGATCCAGATGCCCACACCGCGCCACTCGACGACGAAGCCGAGGACATAGGCGATGGGCAGGCCAACCATCCAGTAGCCGACGATCGCCAGCATCATCGGCACCTTGGTATCACTGAGCCCACGCAACGAGTGCGCGGCAACCACCTGCGCCCCATCGACCAATTGGAAAACCCCCGCCACCACGAGGAACGAAGCCGCCAGCGTCAGCGAATTGGCATTGGCCGCCAGATGGGGATCGAGGAACACGGTGACGATATGCGGCCCCAGCGTGAGAAAGGCGATGCAGGACAGCGTCATGAACGCCGTACCCATGACAAAGGACGCAATCCCCGCCTTGCGAATGCCCTCAGCATCGCCGCGTCCATAGGCCATGCCCACACGCACTGTCGCCGCAATGCCGAGCCCCAGCGGCACCATGAAGGCCATGGACGCACATTGGAGCGCAATGGCATGGGCCGCCACTTCATCGGTCCCCAGCCTGCCCATCAGCAGCGCCGCAGCGGTAAACATGCCAACTTCGGCAACCACCGTGAGCCCAATCGGCGTGCCGATACGAAAGATTTCGCGGAAGCGCGGCCAATCCGGCTTCCAGAACCGCAGCAACACGTGAAAGCGCTTCAGCCGCCGATGGCGCACCACATAGGCGACCATGGCGATGAGCATGATGACATTGGTCAGCGTCGTGGCAATCGCCGCCCCGCGCAGCTCAAGCCGCGGAAACCCAAAGTGCCCGAAGATCAGCACATAGGCCGTCACGGCATTGACCACGACGCCCAGTACCGTGATCACCAGAATGGCCCGCGTTGCGTCGAACGCCGACAGCAGCGAGCGGAACGCAATGATCCCAAGCGCCGGGAACAGCGACCAAGCCGCGATCTGGATAAACTCACCGGCCAGTTCCGTCGCCGCCGGGTCCTGTCCCAGCGCCCGATAAATCGGCTTGATCTGCAACACGATGGGCACGAGCACCATCGCCAGTGCAATCGCCGCCCAGCACCCCTGGCGGACAATGCGGCGCACTGCCTTGATATCCCGCGACCCACGGGCCTGCGCCACGAGCGGCGCTACCGCGCCAACCACGCCAATGCCGCCGACGAGAAACGGCATCAGAAACGTCGTCGCCAGCGTGCCGGCAGCGAGATAAGTCGAGCCCAACCAGCCGAGCAGAATAACGTCGGTCGTATGCAGCGCATTCTGCGCCAATTGGGCAATCACGAGCGGCCAGGCGAGCGCAAAGGTCTCCCGGAATTCGGTGGCCCAGTTGGATACGCTATCGCTCGTATCCGCGACATTCTCGGTCATTTTCATTTCCCACACACGCCGCCATGCTCTAGTCGAAAGGCGGCACGCTTGAAAGCCGGAGATCGACACAATGACTGACGTGACACGGCGAATTCTGATGGCGCTGGCCGGTGTGCTCGGGGCCATTGGTGTCGCGACAGCCGCCATGGCCTCTCATGGCGAAGACGTGCGCAACCTCGCCGCCATATCGGCCATGGCGCTCGCCCATGCGCCGGTTCTGCTGCTTCTGGCGCTGGTTGGCCGGGGCAGGGTGCTCCAGGGTGCTGGCCTCGTCATCGCCCTAGGCTGCGTGATCTTCGTCGCCGACCTCGCCATGCGCCATTGGGCCAGTGTGCCGCTCTTTCCGGGCGTGGCACCTATCGGCGGGGGCGGGCTGATCCTTGGCTGGCTCGGCGTGGTTGCCGCGGCGCTGACGCACAAAAATCAAGATTGATTCAACTTTTCTTGAAGCAGAGTGGGAACCAACCCTTAACCCATGCATTTCTTCAACGATCAGTTCCCTGGAGGATCGAATGCATAAGTTCCTAATTATCGCTGCCGCTGCCCTGTCTCTCACTGCTTGTACCTCCACCCAGCAGGGTGCGACTGTTGGCGCTCTCGGCGGTGCCGTCGTTGGCGCAGCCGCAACTGGCGGTAACGTCGTTGGGACCGTGGTTGGTGCCGGTATCGGTGGTGTCGTTGGCGCCGCAGCAGGCGACGTTCTTGGCCGCGTCAAGGGCAGCCCAGACCGTTGCATCTATCGTGACCGTAACGGCCGCGAATACGTAGACTACTGCCCCAAGGGCTAAGTTTCGCATAGGCGGTTAACGTCCCCAACCGCTAGTGTGTACGCGGAGATCCAGTCGGCGCCCCCACCGACTGGATCTTCGTATTTCGTATTCGGACAGTGCCTTGAAAAATCACGAAACATGGCAATAATCTCTGCCATACGTGACACTTGTCTTGCGCTAGCTATACGACCGGCGAGCCCGGAAACTAGGCTGTCTCCTGATCTTGTGGACCGTACGTTGGCGTCGTCTGCCCCGCATCCGACCCGGACAAACCCTTCCGCCGCTTCTGCGGTACAACTGATCTAGAGGTTCAACATGGCTGCCATCACCGGTACCGTGAAATTCTTCAACACCACCAAGGGCTTTGGCTTCATCTCGCCGGAAAACGGCGAGAAAGATGCGTTCGTCCACATTTCCGCTGTCCAGCGCTCTGGCCTCGATGGCCTTTATGAAGGCGACAAGGTGACCTTCGAGCTCGAAACCGGCCGCGACGGCAAGGTTTCTGCATCAAATTTGACGCTCATCAGCTAAACGTTTGAGCATACTGTATTTTTGGAGGGGTCCTTCGGGGCCCCTCTGTATTTCACGGGAGAATCAGCCTCAACTCTCCCCCAGATGAATTGGATGAGGCGATGTTTGGACGTTTGTTCCAGGACGGGAATTCTAGCGGTGACCCGCTGGCGGTCATCCGACAGGTCGGCGCGCTGCCTTACGCGGTCGTCGATGGCCGTCTGGCATTTCTGATCGTGACCTCACGCCGAAGCGGCCGCTGGATTTTCCCCAAGGGCGCTATTGAGCCCGATCTCACTCCATGGGACAGCGCCGCTCTCGAAGCCTTCGAAGAGGCCGGTGTCATTGGCGAGGTCGAACAGACCCCCATCGGCAGCTACCGCGCGGGCGCAGGCGCCAGCGGCTCCAAGATCATCGATGTCGATCTCTATCCACTTCTCGTCACCGAACAGCTCGACACTTGGAAAGAAAAAACCCAGCGCCTCCGGCACTGGGTGACGATCGGCGAGGCGCGGCGTTTGCTGGCCCATCGCGGCGTCGCCAACCTCGTGGCGCAATTCAATGACGACCGGGCTGAAAAGCGGCGCGCCTAGCCTTCAAACCGGCTGAGGACAAAAAACACTGCGGCGGCAAATCCAGCGGAGCAGGGCAGGGTGACAGTCCACGCTCCTACGATACGATAGACGCTCTTGCGGCGAATGAGTTGGCGCCTGTCGATTTCGCGCGCATTGGCAAAAGCCATTTCCGGCGTCGTGTTCAGCGCCTTGGGATCAACAAAGCGCGCATAAGTCGGCACCGACTTCCGCTCCATTTCGCGGCGTGAGCGATATTCACGCAGAAATCCAATCCCGAAGACGGCGCCGATGGCAATGTGCGTCGTCGACACGGGAATGCCGAGCGCTGATGCGACGAGAACCGTGATCGCCGTCGCCAGCGCTGCGCAAAAGGCGCGGATTTCGTTTAGCTTGGTGATTTGCTCACCCACGGTCCGAATGAGCCGCGGCCCAAACAGCGCCAGCCCAGCGGAAATGCCGAATGCTCCGATGGCGAGGACCCAGAACGGCGTCGCCGCGCCTATGGCCGTCTGCTGCCCTTGAAGCGCAGATACGATAGCCGCGAGCGGTCCTACGGCATTCGCGACATCATTGGCCCCGTGAGAAAACGATAACAGCGCCGCCGCAAAAATCAGCGGCAGGCGAAACAGCGTCGCCACGTGCTTCTTACGATTCTCGAGGTCGAGCGCGCGTTGTCGCACGTGGATGAAAGCCAGCGCCCAGCCAAGCAAGGCGGCGCCGACGCCGATAACGACAAGCAGCGCTGGCGCCGGTGACCAAACCCGCTGAAAGCCCTTGCTCGCAAGATAGGTGACAAATGTACCCGACATGATGGCGACGAAGACGGGCACCCACATCTGGGCGGCGCCCAACTTGTCGATGCGCCGCGTGATGGCGATCTGGGTGCAAAGCAGCAGTAAAGCGGCGATGGCGCCGCCCGCAACGGGCGAGAGAACCCAGCCAAAGGCGATGATGAAAATGTTAGGCCATGACACAGCGCTGAGCCCGGCCGCAGCAATGCCAGCCCCTGTCACACCGCCGATAATGGAATGGGTGGTCGATACCGGCGCGCCGATGAATGTCGAGAAGTGAACCCAGATGGCCGAGGCCAACAGGGCTGAAATCATCACGAGAATAATGCTGCCCGGTGCGATATTGAGATCAACCAGCAGGTCCGACGCGACTGTCGCCACGACATCGCCACCCGCCAACAAAGCCCCTGCTGCCTCGCACACAGCGGCAATAAGAAGCGCAACCGGCATGGTGAGTGCCCTGGCGCCCACGGCGGGGCCCATATTATTGGCAACGTCATTGGCGCCGATATTGAGAGCCATATAGCCGGCAACGATCGCGCCGATGATGATGACGAACGAGGTGGACGTGCTGGCCGTCGACATGTTCGTCCAGACGGCCGCGAGCAGCAGAAACAACAGCGCCAAGCTAGGCGCCACTAGGCGTTTCGCGAGCGCTTGCGTGCTCGTCTCCATGCCAGATATCTGCTGGAGCTCGCTGTCGAGCGGATTTCTATTCATGTCACCGGGGAGCTTGGTAGATTGCAGGCTGCGAACTATGAAGCAGCCGTAGCGGCAAAGCGAGCCTTGACAGCATTGTCGCAATGCTCTTATCACTATGTGACTTATTTTTTAGGAGAGGTCCCGTGCGGGCACTCATTCTCGTAGTACGCAGGCGCATCGGCAACGTGGGGTAAGTCCCCGCGCGATAGCTGATGCGCCGAACACAGGTCCCGAAAGGGGCCTTTTTTATTGCCTTTTTTCCGGAGAAACGGTTTGAAGGCTCCAAGAAATAAAAAGCCCTTGCGACGGGCTGAGGACTAGGAAGGGCGCAATATGGCCGAGAAAATGACCGGCGCGGAAATGGTGATCCGGGCGCTGACGGATCAGGGTGTTGAACATATCTTCGGCTATCCGGGCGGCGCTGCCCTGCCGATCTATGACGCGATCTTCCAGCAGGATGTCGTGCAGCACGTTCTCGTTCGCCACGAGCAGGGCGCGACCCACATGGCCGAAGGCTATGCGCGCTCGACAGGCAAGCCGGGCGTGGTGCTCGTGACCTCGGGCCCCGGCGCGACGAACGCCGTGACGGGCCTCACCGACGCATTGCTCGATTCCATCCCGCTCGTCTGCATTACCGCTCAGGTGCCAACGACGGTGATTGGCACCGACGCATTCCAGGAATGTGACACGGTGGGTATCACCCGCTCGTGCACCAAGCACAATTATCTGGTCAAGAACGTCGCCGACCTGCCTCGCATCCTGCACGAGGCTTTCCTCATCGCCACGACGGGCCGCCCCGGCCCGGTGGTCATCGACATTCCCAAAGACGTGCAATTTGCCGTCGGCGAGTATTATCGCCCGGAGGTCGAGAGTCTGCGTCACCAGTCCTATCGGCCACAGGTCGATGGCGACCTCAAGGCGATCGAGGCTGCCGTTGATCTGATGCTCAAGGCCGAGCGTCCGGTGTTCTACACCGGCGGCGGCGTGATCAATGCCGGTCCCGATGCGTCCGAAAAACTGCGCGAATTGGCTGAGCTGACCGGCTTTCCCGTTACGTCGACCCTGATGGGCCTTGGCGCCTTCCCGGCGTCCAATCCGCAGTGGCTCGGCATGCTCGGCATGCACGGCACCTACGAAGCCAATCTGGCGATGCATGATTGCGACGTCATGATCAATATCGGTGCGCGTTTCGATGACCGCATCACCGGCCGTGTCGATTCCTTCTCGCCCAATAGCCGCAAAATTCACGTCGATATCGACCCGGCCTCGATCAACAAGGTCATACAGGTCCATGTGCCGATCATAGGCGATTGCGGCCGCGTGCTCGAAGAAATGATCCGCATTTGGCGGAGCAAGACCAACCAGCCGCGCACCGAGGCCATCAAGCCATGGTGGAGCCAGATCGAGACTTGGCGCGCGGTCAATTCGCTCGGTTTCAAGAATTCGGACACCGTGATCAAGCCGCAATGGGCCATTCAGCGTCTCTATGAGGCAACGAAGAAGCAGTCCAAAGAGGTCTATATCACCACCGAAGTCGGCCAGCATCAGATGTGGGCGGCGCAGCACTTCCACTTCGACAAGCCCAACCGCTGGATGACCTCTGGTGGTCTCGGCACCATGGGCTATGGCCTGCCGGCCGCCGTTGGCGTGCAGGTGGCCCATCCCGATGCGCTGGTGATCGATATTGCCGGCGAAGCCTCGGTGCAGATGACCATGCAGGAGATGTCGACGGCGGTGCAGTATCGCTTGCCGATCAAGATCTTCATTCTCAATAATGAACGCATGGGCATGGTTCGCCAGTGGCAGGACCTGCTGCATGGCTCGCGCTACGCGCATTCCTATTCGGAATCGTTGCCCGACTTCGTCAAGCTGGCCGAGGCCTATGGCGGCAAGGGTATTCGCTGCGAAAACCCAGCCGAGCTCGACGCGGCGATTGCTGAAATGCTCGACTATGATGGCCCGGTTCTCTTCGACGTCATCGTCGAAAAGGACGAAAACTGCCTGCCGATGATTCCATCAGGCAAGCCGCACAATGAAATCATCCTGCCCGATACCGCCAATATCGGCTCCATCATCGACGAGAAGGGACGCCAGCTGGTCTAACCAGCTGCGGAGGAATTTTAAGATGAACGCACATCTCCAGCCCACCGGCTCGGCCTATTTCCTGACCCAGGAAACCCAGCAGATCGAGCGCCACACTCTCTCCGTGCTCGTTGATAACGAGCCCGGAATCCTCGCGCGGGTGGTCGGTCTCTTCTCGGCTCGTGGCTACAATATCGAAAGCCTGACTGTCAGCGAGACCGAACACGGGCGGCGACTTAGTCGCATCACCGTGGTTGTTATCGCGACGCCCAAAGTGCTTGTGCAGATCAAGCTGCAGCTTGAGCGTCTGGTGCCCGTGCATCGCGTGCATGACCTCACGGCCGAGGGCAATTACGTCGAGCGCGAGCTGGCGCTGATCAAGGTCAAGGGTTCGGGCGAACACCGCGCCGAAACCTTGCGCCTTGCCGACGCTTTCCGCGCCCATATCGTCGATGCGACGGTGGAAAGCTTCGTTTTCGAGGTGACCGGCAAGCCCGAAAAGGTCGACAGCTTCATCGCCTTGATGGCGCCGCTTGGCCTCGTCGAAGTGGTGCGCACTGGCCTTGCCGCCATCGGTCGCGGCCCGCAGAGCATGTGAAGGGGCCAGTGCCCCTCACTTTTCTTATCGATCTCATCACAAGGTTCGATTGGGCGGCGCGGGCGATCCGGTATAGGAAAAGTCAGATCCTATTCGAGTCCGCGCCATGACCCTGCTTTCCGCCAATCTCAATGCCGTCGCTCAGCTGCGCAATCGCCGCGATCTTCCCTGGCCAAGCGTTACCGGCATTGCGCGGGTGGTGCTCGATGCGGGCGCCAGCGGCATTACGGTGCATCCTCGCCCCGATGAGCGCCATATCAGGTTGACTGATGTTCACGAGCTCAGTGCGCTGCTGCGCGAAGAGTATCCGCAGGCCGAGTTCAACATAGAAGGCTATCCGAGCGAGGATTTCCTTGAGCTGATCGAAACGGTCAATCCGCATCAGGTCACTCTGGTGCCGGACGATCCGGCGCAGGCAACGTCCGATCATGGGTGGGATTTCGTGGGCAAGGGCAATTTCCTTACCTCTGTCGTGCAACGGCTCAAGCGCGATGATCGCCGGATTTCGCTGTTCTGCGATCCCGATGCCGGCGAGGCAGGCGTTGCCGCGGCCAAGGCGACGGGCGCTGATCGGGTCGAGTTATTCACTGGGCCCTATGGTGCCTGTTACGCAGACCCGGATCGTGCCGAGATCGAGTTGGCCTCACTTGCGCAGACTTGCGCGGCGGCACTGGCGATAGGGCTGGAGGTCAATGCGGGCCACGACCTCACCCTCCAAAACCTGCCGGCGTTTCAAGCGAAGGTGGTCGGCGTTGCCGAGGCATCGATAGGTCATGGGCTGACCGCCGATGCGCTGCTCCTCGGGTTTGCAGAAGCGACGCGACAATATATTGCGGTTTTGGCCGATATTTAGCGTTCGATTGTTCTGCGGCAGTGAACGCTGCGTCGTTGGGCACGCTACGAGTGGATGTCGGACGTCGATTTGTAGGGCCAATTCCGCTGAAAATGCATGTTTTGTTATACGTACACTGATGTGCCCTAGGTGGGTTTCTGTGCCCGGCCTACATGCACGTGCCCTCTTGAGCAAAACTTGGGTAGGCACATATATCGCCTCAGTTACGTTTTGTTACCAAGGAGGGCACACAAATGTCCAATCTCAAAATCGGCGTTATCATCTCGTCCACCCGTCCTACCCGTTTTGGCGATGTGCCCGCCCAGTGGATTCTCGAAAAGGCGAACCAGCGTCCAGAGATCGACGCAGAAATCGTCGACCTGCGCGACTTCGACCTGCCTTTCTTTGACGAAATGGCGTCGAACGCCTGGATGCCATCGCAGAACCCAAATGCTGTTAAGTGGCAGCAGAAGGTCGGCGAATTCGATGGCTTCATCTTCGTCGTCGCTGAATACAACCGCGCCATCACCGGCGTGCTGAAGAACGCTCTCGATCAGGCTTATGTCGAATGGACCAAGAAGGCCTTCGGCGCTGTTGGTTACGGCACTGTGGGCGCTGCTCGCGCTGTTGAGAACCTCCGCACGATCGGTATCGAGCTGCAGATGGTTTCGACCCGTTCGGCCGTCCACATTGCCGGCGCTGACTTTGCAGCCGTTCACCCCGGCTTTGGCGGCACAAAGTCGCTGAACGATCTCGAAGCCTCGATCGGTAACTCGACCAAGGACATGCTGGACCAGCTGATCTGGTGGACCCAGGCGACCAAGACCGCTCGCGGCTAAGTTGAAGCAGCTTTAAATTAACGATGACCTCCAAGTCTCGTTTGCCTGACAGGGGCCGTTCCGAAAGGGGCGGCCCCTGTCGGCGTTTTTGAATCTGTTACTCTTATAGTGTTGTGTGGGGTAGGGTGCGGGTGTATAGCCCGCCGGCCTTAGAAACAGAGAGCCCCAAAGCTCATGACGCATGCGGACTCCTCCGGCCATGGCGCCGGCGTCTTAGCGACCGACCAGGCCGGCCACGCCAAAAGCAATCTGCCGATCCTGACCCTTGGGGCCATCGGCGTTGTTTATGGCGATATCGGCACCAGTCCGATCTATGCCTTTCGTCAGGCGATGCAGGTGCGTCCGGGCGCTGCCGCGTCTAATATCGAGGTGCTTGGTCTCCTTTCGCTGATCGTCTGGGCGCTGACGCTGACGGTGACGATGAAATACATTTTCTTCGTGACCCGCGCGGACAATAATGGCGAAGGCGGTACGCTCTCGCTGATGGCGTTGGCGCGGAAGACTTTTACCAATCCGCCAATCTGGATCACGGTCCTCGGTGTGCTCGGCGCGGCGCTGTTTTTTGGCGATGCGATTATCACGCCGGCCGTTTCGGTGCTTTCGGCAGTGGAAGGTCTTGAACTCGTTCAGCCGGGCATGACGCGCTGGGTGGTGCCGATAACCCTCGTGCTTATTCTGGGGGTTTTCGCCGTGCAGCGATTTGGCACCGCGAAAGTGTCGATCGTCTTCGGCCCGGTGACCGCGATCTGGTTTCTAACCCTTGGAATTGCTGGCATTTCCAATATCGTTCAGCATCCCGAAATTCTCTGGGCGATCAATCCGCTGCTGGGCGCTCAGTTTTTGCTGACCCATTTCGGCATCGCCTTTGTGGTCATCGGTGCCATCTTCCTGGCGGTGACCGGCGCGGAAGCGCTTTATGTCGATCTCGGGCATTTTGGTCGCAAGCCCATCGTTTTGGCTTGGTTTGGCTTGGTTTTTCCGTGTCTGCTGCTGAATTATTTCGGGCAGGGCGCGTTCGTGATCAGCCACGGCGTCGATAATGTCGCCAGTCCGTTCTTCGAGATGATTCCGGAATGGGGGCTGCTGCCGTTCGTTATTCTTGCGACTATGGCGACGATCATTGCCAGTCAGGCTGTGATCACCGGCACCTTTAGTTTGACTCAGCAGGCGATCGCTCTGAACATGCTGCCGCGCATGGTGGTGCATCACACCTCTGCGACCCAGAGCGGTCAGATCTATATGCCGCAAATCAACTCAATGCTTATGATTGGCGTGCTGGTGCTGGTTGCCGCCTTCGGCAGTTCTGCTGCACTTTCAAACGCTTATGGCATTGCGGTGTCCGGCGTGATGATCGTCACGCTGCTGCTTTTGGTGGTGGTCATGTGGCGCAATTGGAAGTGGCATCCGATTGCGGTGGTGCTGTTCGGCCTCGTGTTTCTCTTCATCGACGGCGGCTTTTTCGCCGCCAATGCGTCCAAGCTTTTCCAGGGTGGCTGGGTGCCGGCGGTGGTTGCGCTGGCGGTGGCGCTGACGATGTGGAGTTGGATGGCGGGGCGGAAGCGGTTGGCGGATAAGACGCGGCGGGATGAGGTTCCGCTGCAGTTTTTGGTCGACAATCTGGCGAAGAAACGACCGACGACGGTGCCGGGGACGGCTGTGTTTCTGACCAGCGATATCGAGGGTGCGCCGACGGCGCTCCTCCATTCTCTCAAGCATTACAAGGTGTTACACGAGCATAATGTCATTCTGACGGTGCGGACTTCGGCTTCGCCGCGTGTGCCGGATGATGAGAAAGTGACGATCGACGCCTATAACGAGCTTTTCTTCCGGGTCGTTGTGAATTTTGGCTATATGGAAACGCCGAATATTCCCAAAGCATTGGCGCTTGCGCGCAAGTTGGGGTGGAAGTTCGATATCATGTCGACGTCGTTCTTCTTGTCGCGGCGGTCGCTGAAACTGGGCAAGAAGAGTGGGATGCTGCGGTTCTGGCAGGATCGTGTGTTTATTCGATTGGCGCGCAATGCCAGCGACGCGACCGAATACTTCCATATCCCAACCGGTCGTGTGGTGGAAATCGGCACTCAGGTTGTCATCTAAGCGTGCAACCACACGATTGTAACCGCGCAAGAGCGCGATTGCGCTAGCAGACTGTTAGCGTTGAGCGTCGCCCAACGCCGATTACGCTAACGCGGCATGTCTGGGCAGACGGTTGGGACCGTGGCGGGCACGAAACGCTGTTCCAGCACGTCGCTGCCGAGCTTGAGCGAGAGCACAAGTTCATCGGCGGTGAGCGAGGAAATATCGGCATTGATGGTCATGCCGTCTTCCTCCCAGGAAATTGATGTCTCGGACACCTGCTGCCATTTGGAGAGGCGATAGGTCTCCCAGCAGCTGTCGGTGACGAGCGTGCCATCGGACAGGAAGATTTGCATGGAGCCGGGGCTGGCACTGTCGTCCTGATCGCGGACCCAGACGGTGTTGAGCAACTGGTTGTCGCTGTCTTCGTCTTCGATCGCTGTGTCTTCAGCGACAGCCGGGAGGCAGGCAGCGGTGCCGACGCCCCAGACGCTCATAAGCGCAATGATGGCCGCTTTGGTATCCATGGTTCTCTTCCCTTTGTTGACGCTGAAGTGGTGATTGCCAGCGTCACGCTCAAGGGTGGTCCCGGCTTGCGGCGAAATTTCGATTGGTGCGTGATTTTGTTGGGGCGACGGCAGGCTGCCATCGCCCCATAGCTTTACGCTGGCTGAAGGCCGAGGACGCGGTCGTGGTCGGAGACGCGGCGGGCCTGGATGGGCCAGAGGAGGTAGTCCTTGTCGCCGAGTTCGCGGGCGGCGTGGACGGGCCAGTTGGGATCGTTGAGGGCACCACGGGCCAGCGCGATGAAATCGGCGTCGCCATTGGTGATGATGTAATTGGCTTCTTTGACATCGCCGAGGAGGCCGACGGCCATGGTGGGGATATCGGCGCCCTTTTTGACGGCGGCGGCGAAATTCACCTGATAGGCGGGTGCCGAAGCGATGCGGCCCTGGGCGAAGCCGCCGCTCGAGCAATCGATGGCGTCGACGCCGCGCGCTTTCAGTTCACGCGAGAGGACAACGCTGTCTTCGACGGTCCAGCCGCCTTCGGCATTGTCGCTGACAGAGAGGCGCACGAGGAGCGGCTTGCTGGCGGGCCAGACGGCGCGGACGGCATCGGTGATTTCGAGGACGAGCCGCATGCGGTTTTCGAGACTGCCGCCATATTCATCGGTGCGGTGATTGGCGAGGGGGGAGAGGAACTGGTTGAGGAGGTAGCCGTGGGCGGCATGGATTTCGACGGTGTCGAAGCCGGCCTGTTCGGCGCGCTTGGTGGCGGCAACAAAGCCATCGATGACGCGCTGGATGCCTGTTTTGTCGAGGGCGGTGGGAACCTGGAAGGACGGATCAGCGGGATTGTTGGATTCGGCCGATGGGGCGACGGGTTGCCAATGCTCAAAGCCGACGGCGCGGCGCTGCTCTTCGGTGGCGAGATCGGCTTCGCTCAACCACGAAACGGGGGTCGATGCCTTGCGGCCAGCGTGGGCTAGCTGAATGCCGGCGGCCGCGCCCTGGCTGTGGAGGAAATCGACGATGCGGGCGAGGGGGGCGATATGCTCGTCTTTCCAGAGGCCGAGATCGGCAAAGGAAATGCGGCCCTCGGGCACGACGCCGGTGGCTTCAAGGATGACGAGACCGAAGCCGCCAATGCCGAAGCGCGTGAGATGGGCAAAGTGCCAATCGTTGGCGAAGCCATCGATGGAGGAATACTGGCACATGGGTGCAACGACGGTGCGATTGCGCAAGGTGAGATCGCGCAAGGTGATGGGGGACAGGAGAGTCATGAAGGTCTCGTCTGGTAAGTGCCGGGGGCGACGGTGGATAAATGCATCTTCTTGGCTCCATCGGCAAGTGCCGATGAAAGAACAATCTGTTGTGCCTGCGAGAAAGCCGGGTAGGTTCTGCCGCGCCTAGAGCGGTTCAGCATTTCTTTGAAACGCTGAACCGCTCTAAGTCTTTGTTTGGTCGCGCTTTCGAACCAGAAAAGTGGTGGCCACTTTTCCTGAAAACGCTCTAAGGAGGAAAGAATGCCGATTACCCGAGATCGTTTCGCCGAACTGCTGGGCTTTGAGGAGAAGAGCGTTGCGCTGCTCTCAAAAACCGAAGAGGCGCAGGGCGATTATGTGATCGAGCATTTGCGGCTGCGGATCGGTGCGGAAGAGGTGCGGGGGATTTTGACGCGTCCGGCGCAGGTCGAGGGGCGGTTGCCGGCGATTCTCTATGGGCATTCGCATGGCGGGGGCTACGCGATCGGGGCGCGGGAATTGCTCGATGGGCGGGAATATCTATTGGGGCCGCTGGGGCCGGTCTTTGCTCGGGCGGGCTATGTGACGCTCTCGATCGATATGCCTGTGTTTGGCGAGCGGGCAACGGTATCGGAGAGTGCTGCGGCCAAGGCGCTGCTTTGGTATGGGAAATCGCTGTTTGGGCAGATGGTGTCGGACCATGCGGCGGCGCTGACATATCTCGCGGGGCGGGATGATGTTGATGCCGGCAGGATCGGGGCGTTTGGGCTCTCGATGGGGTGCGTGCTGAGCTATTGGCTGGCGGCGCTCGATGAGCGGATCGCGGCGGTGGCGCATCTGTGCTGTTTTGCCGATTTTCGGACGATGATCGAATTGGGCGCGCATGATGGGCATGGGATTTATCTGACCGTGCCGGGGCTATTGCGCGAGGCAGATGGCGGAACGATTGCGGGGCTGATCGCGCCGCGGCCGCAGCTGATTTGCGTGGGTGAGGCGGATCATCTGAGCCCTCCGCTGGCGGTGGAGCGGGCTTGGGCGGAGCTGGTGCCGGCTTATGCGGGGGTGGAGGATCGGCTGGTGAAGGTGAGTGAGCCGGGCGTGGGGCACCGGGAGACAGAGCGGATGCGGGGGAAGGTGTTGGAGTTTTTTGGGAGGTGGTTGGGGTGACTGGGGGTGGGAGCGCGCGGCTCAACCCCCTCCTAGCCTCCCCCTTCTAGGGGGCGGGACCTAACGGGGCTCACTTGCCTCGCGGCATACTGGATGCGTTCCTCCCCTTTTAAGGGGACTGTTCACTTTGGACGTATTTGCCCCACCCACCGTGCTGCCCTCGGGCTTGACCCGAGGGTCAATCGCCCACGCATCAATGTTAGTGGCTCCCGCATTGGCCCTCGGGTCAAGCCCGAGGGAAGCACGGTGTTTTGGAAAGCTTCAACGCCAATCGATGCGTCCAAAGTGAACAGTGCCCTTGCGAGGAGGGGATGGAAACCAGGAAACTGTGGCTCTCACATCCCCTCCCAGCCTCCCCTTGAAAGGGGAGGTGCCTATCGGGGCTCACTTGCCTCGCGGCATACTCGATGCATCCCTCCCCTTTTAAGGGGAGGTTAGGAGGGGATTCTTTCTTCCTTGAGGGATAAGGGCGGCTTACGGTGCTTGCTACTCGCTCCTCTGCGGAGGAGGCCATACGAGCGTAGCTCTCATGGCCTTCTCGGCTCAAATCATGCCACCGGCATGATTTGCCCTGCGGGACACCTCGAAGCCCCTCACCCTGAACAATCTGCTGAACGCAGATTATTCTGTCCCTCTCCCTCAAGGGGCGAGGGTAGGGACTGTGGCTCAGCTAACCCTGATCACTCTCCCCAGACACCAGTTCCAGCGGCCAAACTCTTTGCACGGTGCCGAGCGGATATGCCTCCGCATAGGCGGGCATGCTGGCAAGCAGTGCTTCTGCCAGCGCTCGGCCGATGTCGTGGAGGGAGAGGCGGAAGCAGGTTAGGCGGGGGGACATGAAGCGGGACATGGGGTTTTCGCGAAAACCGATGACGGCGAGGTCGCGGCCGATTTGCATGCCTACGTCGGCGAACTGGCGGTAGAGGCCGATGGCGAGCAGTTCGTAATTGAGAATGACGGCGGTGGGGCGATTGTCCATCGCGAGAATTTCATGGCCGAGCTGGTAGCCGCCCATTTCCGATGATGGCACGCGCAGCACGAGGGCTGGGTCGAACGGGAGGCCGTGGCGCTGAAGGGCGGCCTTGTAGCCATCAAGGAAGATGAAGCCGAGGTTGATGTCATTGCTGGGAATGGCGACGGCGATGCGGGTGTGGCCGGCGGTGGCGAGGCGATCGACGGCGCGGCGGGCGGCGCCGTCGAAATCGAGATCGAGCCAGGGATAGTCGCCTGATGTCATCGAGCGGCCGAGCGTGACGAAGGGGAGGCGCGCCTTGCTCAGGATATCGATGCGCGAATCCTTGCGATGCGTCGCCGAGATGATGAGGCCATCGACAAGCCGACGGCCAATCATGCGCTGGAGATAGGCGCTGGGGTCTTCGTCGGTGGGGCAGGGCAGAACCACCAGATCGAGATGATGGCGGGTGAGGACGGACTGCACGCCATCGAAGACGCCGGTGAAAAAGTTGTCGTTATTGCCGCTGGTGTCGGCGCCGAGTTCGATCATGAAACCGATGGCATTGGTGCTGCCCTGGCGGAGGCTGCGGCCGGCCTGATTGGGCACATAGCCCATGGTGGCGGCGGCTTCGAGCACGCGTTGGCGCGTGTCTTCGCTGACATCGGCGCGGCCATTGAGGGCGCGCGAGACTGTGCCGATGGAAATATTCAGCTCCTGCGCGAGGCGCCTGATGCCCTTCAATTTTGCCCCCGGCTTTGCCTGATGGCGCTGTTTCGGAGGCGGTGGCGACCACCTTTTCCGAATGCGCTCCGATAACGTTTACGGAGATGTCTTGACATGAATTCCAACTCAATTGTAGCGTCGTAAACGTTTACGGTAACGAGCCGCAAAGCTGCGACGAGACAGCGCGGGATACGTTACGGGGAGGAATTTCGTGCAATTTACTGCCGTTCTCACGGGTTGCGGAGCTATGTCCAAGGGCTGGCTGACCGCGTTGACCGAGCACCCTTTGCTCAAGGGGCGGGTGCGCGTCGTTGGGCTCGTTGATCTCGATCGCGGCGTGGCGGAAGCGCGGGCGGCTGAGTTTGGGCTGAGCGATGTTGTGATCGGGACTGATCTCGACGCGGTGCTAGGTGAGACCAAGCCTGACCTGTTGTTTGACGTGGTGGTGCCGATTGCGCGGCCTGGGCTGGTGGCGACGGGTTTGAAGCACGGGTGTCATGTGCTGACTGAAAAGCCGATGGCGCCGACGCTCGATAGTGCGCGGGCCATGGTGGAGCAGGCGAAAGCGGCTGGGCGGGTTCATGCGGTGGTGCAGAACAGGCGCTTTGTGCCGGGCATTCGGCGCATCAAGCAGGTGATCGAGAGCGGGGCGCTCGGGCAGTTGACCTCGCTCAATTGCGACTTTTTCGTTGGCGCGCATTTCGGCGGATTTCGCGAGCAGATGCAGAACGTGCTGCTGCTCGATATGGCGATCCATACGCTCGATGCCGCCCGGTTCATGGCCGGGACGGCGCCGCAGGCGGTCTATTGTCTCGAAACCAATCCGCGCGGCTCCTGGTATGCCCACGGTGCGGCGGCCAATGCGATTTTCGAATTCGATGAGGACATTGTCTTCAACTATCGCGGCAGCTGGAGCGCAGAGGGCGCCAATACCAGCTGGGAAGCGGCCTGGCGGATCGTCGGGACGCGCGGCACGCTGCTTTGGGATGGCTACGACACGTTTGAGGCCCATCAGATTTCGCGCGATGAGGGCTTTTTCCGGCCGCTGGTGCCGCTTGAAGTGCCCGAGATTGAAGACGCCAGCAAGACCGAGGGCCATGCCAGCGTCATCGCCGAATTCCTCGACGCCATCGAGGGCGGCCGCCAGCCGGAGACGGCGGGCAGCGACAATATAAGAAGCCTTGCCATGGTGTTTGCGGCCATCGAAAGCGCGCGCATCAAGCAGCGCATCGTCATTTCAGCTTAGGATGTTATCGTGACCAATCCTGCCAAATCCATCCGTATCGGCACCATGATCCAGGCGACCGAGGGCAAGGCGCCCGAGAATATCGCCAAAATCGCCGACCTCGGCTTTGAGAGTTTCGAACCGTTTTTCTGGCAGACGACCAATGGGCAGGACCTGGCCGAATTGGGCAAGCGGTCGCTGGAGGCGATCGGAGATCGTGACATTACGATTTCGACCATCGGCATGTTTGGCAATCCACTGGAAGATCAGGAAATGGATCGCCAGACCCTGCAGGGGTGGAAGGATTGCATCGATAACGCGCATCATTTTGGCGCGACGTGTGTCGCGGGTTTTACCGGGCGCATTCGTAACAAGGTTCTTACGGATAGCCTGCCGCGGTACAAGGAGGTTTGGTCGGACCTGGCCAAGCGGGCGGCGGATAAGGGCGTGAAAATCGCGTTCGAAAACTGCGCCATGGACGGGAATTGGGCGAGCGGGGACTGGAACATCGCGCACAATCCAGATGCCTGGGAGCTGATGTTCAACGAGACGCCGGACGACAATATCGGGCTCGAATGGGAGCCATGCCATCAGATGGTCTATCTGATCGAGCCGATCCCGCAGATCCGCAAATGGGCGCACAAGTTTTTCCACGTGCACGGCAAGGACGCGACGATCCGCTGGGATGTGATCAAGGAGCACGGCGTTTTCGGCAAGGTACCGTTCGTGTTCATGCGTACGCCGGGCTTTGGCGACACCAATTGGACCGATGTAATTTCGGAGCTGCGGCTGGCTGGGTATCAGGGCGCGATCGATATCGAGGGCTGGCACGACCCGGTCTATCGCGGTGATCTGGAGATGACCGGGCAGGTCCACGGGCTCAACTATTTGAAGGCGGCGCGAGGTGGAGAATTTGTCGGGGCGTAAAAGTCATACTTAACTTGACGGTGTGAAGAAAAAGGTTTTCTCTAGATTGAGAAAACGGTTTCTCGGAGAGATGATGGTGAGTGCTGGGGGTGGCCGGGTTCGCATTTATGACGTGGCAAGTCTTGCCGGCGTCAGCGTTGCGACGGCCTCCAAGGCGCTCAACGATACCGGGCGGATGACCGAGGATACGCGCAGCCGGGTGAAGAAGGCGGCGGTGGATCTGGGGTTTCGGCCCAATGCAATGGCGCGGGGATTGATCCAGCGGCGCAGCTTTACGATTGGGCTCCTCACCAATGACAGTTACGGGCGGTTCACACTGCCGGTGATGGCGGGGATTTCCGAGGCGCTGGTCGATCAGGGTGTGTCGGTTTTTCTCTGCGGGATCGAGGATGACCCGGCGCTCGGGCGGCTGCATCTCGATGCGATGCTCGACAAGCAAGTGGATGGGATCATCGCTTCGGGCAAGCGGATCGATCGGCGGTTGCCTGTGGATTTGAGCAATCTGCCGGTGCCGGTGGTCTATGCTTTTACCGAGGGGCATGAGGGGGCGGTGACGCTGGTTTCGGACGATGCGCAGGGTTCGACCGTTGCGGTGAAGCATCTGATGGCGCTGGGGCGCAAGCGTATTGTCCATGTTACGGGTCCGGAAAGTTTTGCCTCCGTGAAGGAGCGTGCGGCGGCCTATCGGGCGGCGATTGGTGGGGAAGGGCGCGTGCTCTTTGGCGACTGGTCGGAGCGCTGGGGGCATGCGGCGGTGGAGCGGCTTTGGAGCGAAGTTGGAACGCCGGATGCGGTTTTTTGCGGCAATGACCAGATTGCGCGGGGCATCGTCGATGCGTTGCGCGAGCGTGGGGTCGATGTGCCCGAGGAGGTCTCGGTGGTCGGGTTCGACAATTGGGAAATCGTCGCGAGCCAGACACGGCCGCCGCTGACGTCGGTCGATATGAATCTCAAGGCAATCGGGCGTGAAGCCGGGCGGCTGGTGCTTGAATTGGCTGGCGGCAAGGCTGTGGAGCCGGGCGTGCGCAAGATGCCGTGCCAGCTGATTATTCGAAATTCCTGCGGCGGTAACGCTGCGGTTACGGAACGTCGCGGGGGTATCTTGGCCACCGCTGACTAAACGCTGCACGGGGCAGGAGGGCTCCGCGCGGCAGTTATTGCGGCAATTTTGCCGCTAGGGAGGGACTACATGAAACTGCATCTTACCGGCCTTCTGGCCGCCGTCAGCATTGGCGCGATGAGCCTTGCAACGCCTGCGTTTGCGCAGGTAACGCTGAAAATCTGGTCGATCGACGGCGTCGATCGCGTCGGCATCGCCGATACGTTCTCCAAGGAATTCGATGACGCCAATGAGGATATCGTCGTCGAATACCGCGCCGTGCCGTTTGACGATCTCGTCAACGAAACGCTGCGCGCTTTTGCGACCGGCAATGCGCCTGATATCGTGTCGTTCGACAATCCCGATTTCGCGCTGTTCTCCTCGCGCGGCGCTATGCTAGACATCACCGACCGCGTTGCCGCTTCGAGCGTGATCAAGGCTGACAACTATTTCGAAGGCCCGCTCAATTCGGTCAAATGGGACGGCAAGCTGTTCGGTATTCCGAAATATACCGACACGATCGGCGTCTTCTACAACAAGGACCTGTTCGCCAAGGCCGGCATCACCGAGGCGCCAACCACCTGGGAACAGTTCACCGAATATGCTGAAAAGCTGACCGACCCAGCTAGCAACGTCTATGGCGCGACCTTCTCGGCGCGTGCCGGCGAAGAGGGCACGTTCCAGTTCCTGCCGATCATCCAGATGTCGGGCGGCGGCTATGACCATGTGAACACCGAAGGCGCCGCACAGGTGCTCGATCTGTGGAAGAAGATGGTCGACAATGGCTGGGCGTCCAAGGACGTGTTGAGCCTTGGCCAGTGGGACTCCACCGGCGTATTCAACTCGGGCAATGCCGCCATGGCGATTTCCGGCCCATGGGAAGTCGACCGCATGGTGGAAGACGCCAAGTTCGATTGGGGCGTGGCACTGCTGCCAACCATCACCGATGGCGGCGAACGCTCTTCGGCTCTTGGTGGGTTCGACTGGGGCATCATGTCGACGACCAAGCACCCGGACGAAGCTTTCCGCGCGCTTGAATATTTTGCCAGCCAGGACAACCGGATCTTTGCCGAATTCGGCAGTATCCCAGCCCGCAGCGATATCGAATTGCCCGCTTCCGGCAATGAGAAGAAAGACGCTGCCCTCAAGGTATTCCTTGAACAGCTTCAGTATGCCCAGCCACGTGGCCCGCATCCTGAATGGCAGAAGATCTCCAAGGCCATCTATGACGCCATGCAGGCAGCCCTCACCGGCCAGATGACCTCGCAGGCTGCACTCGATCAGGCTCAGGCCAGCATCGACACCATCCTCAAGAAGTAAGCTCCGACGGGAGGGGGCGTCTGCCCCGGCAGCACCCCCTCCCATCCTCCCCCCCCAAGGGGGAGGTGTCGATCGCGTTTGGGACGCGATGTGCGCCCATCCGGTGAGGAGAGGTTTTGTGCGACGATTTTTTGCTGGCCTGCGCGATGGCGTAGGTTTCGATATCCTGCTGGTGGGCTTCGCGATGCTGTTTCTGCTCGCCATGGCCGGCCTGCCGCTGATCTACAATGTGCTGATGAGCTTCCAGCAGGTGGATATGTTCACCCTGGGCGTGCTGCTGCGGCCGCTGGTTGGCTTCCAGAACTATGTCGATGTGGTGCGTCAGCCTGAATTCTGGCTCGTCACCCGCAACACCGTGGTCTTCGTTTTCTTCTCGATGGCCGGGCAGTTCACCATCGGCTTTGCGCTGGCGCTGTTTTTTGCGCAGAAATTTCCGGGCGCCGCGACCATTCGCGGGCTCTTCCTCGTCTCCTGGGTGATGCCGGGCCTCGTGGTCGGCGCCATCTGGAGCTGGATCCTCGCGGGCGATTTCGGTGTGCTCAACGCCATTCTCAAAAGCCTCGGGATCATCAATTCGGGCATCTTCTGGAAGTCCGATCCGGCATTTTCTCTCTGGGCGGTGATCATCGCCAATATCTGGCTGGGTCTCGCTTTCAACATGCTGCTGCTTTCGGTCGGGCTCGCGGGGATTTCGCGCGATCTTTATGAAGCCGCCGAGCTTGATGGCGCCAATGCCTTCCAACGCTTTTGGACGATCACGCTGCCGATGATGCGATCGACCATTGGCGCCGTGCTGTCGCTGGGGCTGATCGGGACCTTGCAGCAATTCGACCTTTTCCCGGCGATTACCGAGGGCGGCCCCGCCAATACCTCGACCGTCGCGCAATATTGGTCCTGGCAGATGAGCTTCCAGCTTTACGATTTTGCCAAGGGCGCCACGATTTCGGTGATGATGCTGGTTCTCGTTCTGATCGCATCGATCATCTATGTGCGCTCGACACGCCATGAGGTGCGCGGATGAACCGTTCTTTTGTCCCTTGGCTGCTGCTGGTGCTCGCGCTGGCGCTGGCAGCGGTCTATCTCTTCCCGCTCTATTGGATGTATGTGACGAGCCTCAAATCGGGCTCGGAAATCTTCGCCAATCCGCCGACGTTCTGGCCGCGTGAACCGGCCACTGGAATCTATCCAGAGGTTTGGACGCGCCGCACTATGCCGGTCTATCTCTGGAATTCCACGGTGATCGCGGCGGGCGTTACGGCCATCACGGTGCTGTTCGGCACAGGCTGCGCCTATGTGCTGGCGCGGTATCGCAATGCCTGGGTCGATATCGGGCTCTTCGCCATTCTGATGCTGCAGGTGTTGCCCGCTTCGGTGATGGTGACGCCGCTGTTTGTCGCCTTCAACCAGTTTGGCCTCTTGAACTATCCGCGCACGGCGGTGGTGCTGGCGGCGGCGGCCAAGGCCATGCCGTTCTTCGTCGTATTGGTGCGTGCCACCTTCATGACCGTGCCGCGCGAACTTGAAGAAGCGGCGCTGGTGGATGGGAATTCGCGCGTTGGGGCGTTCTTCTCCATCGTCCTGCCGCTGGCGCGAAACGGCATTCTGGTCTGCGCCATCCTCACCTTCATGAGCGCCTTTGGCGAATACATCTACTCCAAGTCGATCATCACGAGCCCGTCGCTACAACCGGCCAGCGTTGGCCTCTCCGGTTTCCTCGGGCCCAATTCGACCGACTGGAACGCCATCATGGCTTATTCGGCGATCTATGTGACGCCGATCCTAGCCGTTTTTGTCCTGCTGCAGCGCCGCATTGTCTCCGGCCTCACCTCGGGAGCGCTCAAATGACCGCCCAGATCGAACTCAAGAATATCCAGAAGCACTATGGCGTGTTTCATGCGCTCAAGGGCGTGAGCCTCACCATCGAAAAGGGAAGCTTCGTGGCGCTAGTCGGGCCTTCGGGCTGCGGCAAGTCCACGCTGCTGCGCTCGATTGCCGGGCTCGAAACCATCACCTCGGGCGATCTGCATATTGCCGGCAAGGCGATGAACGGGGTGCCGCCGCGGCACCGTGATATCGCCATGGTATTCCAGAGCTATGCGCTCTATCCGCATATGACGGTTGAGGAGAACCTGACCTATTCGCTGCGGCTTCACGGTGTGAACAAGGCGGAGGCCAAGGCGAAGGCGGCGGAAGTGGCGGCGACGACGGGGCTTTCGGCTTTGCTCCCTCGCTATCCGCGGCAGCTTTCGGGTGGTCAGCGGCAGCGCGTGGCCATGGGCCGGGCGATCATTCGCAATCCCAAGGCATTCCTTTTCGACGAGCCGCTGTCCAATCTCGACGCGGCGCTGCGCGTGCAGATGCGCAAGGAAATCCGGGCGCTGCATGATCGGCTGGGGGCGACCTCGGTTTATGTGACGCATGACCAGATTGAGGCCATGACCATGGCCGACTGGGTTGTGGTGATGCGCGATGGGATCATCGAACAGCAGGGCAAGCCGCTTGATCTCTATGATCATCCGGTCAACCGCTTTGTGGCTGGGTTTATCGGGTCGCCGGCGATGAATTTTATCGATGGTACCGTGTCCGAAGACGGCCGCAGCGTGATGTTTGCGGCGGGTGAGCGCATTCCGCTGACACAGCCGGTTGAGCCCAATCGCAAGGTGGTGGCCGGGCTGCGTCCGGAAAATCTGCGCGTGGCCCAGGGGCCGGCGGATTTCCATTTTGAAGTGGGCAATGTCGAGTCGACTGGCTCGGCGACTTATCTCACCTCGAAGGATGGGGCGTTGCAATTGGTGCACACCGATCGGCTTGGCTTTGCGGTGGGCGATCGGGTTGGGCTCGATATCGATCCGGCGCTGGTGCACCTGTTTGATCCGCAGACTGGGGCGCGGATTTAGGTCTTCAAATTCACCACCGCGTCATTCCCGCGAAAGCGGGAATCTCGCCTCCCAAGACGGGCATTCCCGCTTTCGCGGGAATGACGCGGTGGGTGGTTTAGGCGCAAGCCAAGAACAAATGCAGTTGCATGTCGTAAGGGCGTTTCTGGTCCCAGACATGCGTTGTTCAAATCGAAAGAGAAAAGGTTTTCTCATGTCACGTTATTCGCCCGTTGCTTTTCCCGATGTGCGGCTTGAGGGCCAGTTTTGGCATGAGCGGCTAGAAACGGTGCTCGATCGGACGGTACCGAGCCAGCACAAGAAGCTGGCTGAGGTCGGCATTCTCGACTCGCTGAAACTGCCCAATCCGCCGCCGCCCCTGAAATTTCCGCGCCATCCCAATGGGTTTACGGTGCAGGTGTTCTGGGACAGCGATGTCGGCAAATGGATCGAGGCGGCAAGCTATGCGCTGGCGCATCGGCGCGATGCCGATATCGAGGCCAAGATCGAAGCGGCGGTGGACGATCTCGAAAAGGCGCAGGCGCCGGATGGGTATCTGAACTGCTGGTATCTTGGGCGCGAGCCGGACAAGCGCTGGACTAACCTCCGCGACAACCACGAAATGTATAATGCCGGGCACCTGCTCGAAGGGGCCGTGGCCTATTTTCAGGTGACGGGGCGGCGGCGTTTTCTCGATGTAATGGAGCGCTATCTCGACCATATCTACGCGACCTTTGGCACCGAGCACGGCAAGAAGCGCGGCTATGACGGGCACGAGGAAATCGAGCTGGCGCTGATGAAGCTCTACTACCTCACCGGGGAGAAGAAGCACCTCGATTTTGCCGCCTATATGATCAATGAGCGCGGGCAGCAGCCGCCGCATTATTTCGATATCGAGCGCGAGGCGCGTGAGGCCGGCGAAGCCAAGCAGCGCTATGTGTTTTCCAATTACGAATATTCGCAGAGCCACAAGCCGGTGCGCGAGCAGGAGAAGGTTGTCGGGCACGCGGTGCGCGCGATGTATCTCTATACGGCCATGGCGGATCTGGCGGCGGAGCTGAACGATGCAGCACTGAAGCGGGCCTGCGAGGTTCTGTGGGACGATGTGATGGAAACCAAGATGTATGTGACGGCGGGCCTTGGGCCCTCGGCGCATAATGAGGGATTTACCCATGATTTCGATCTGCCGAACCAGACGGCCTATGCCGAAACCTGCGCCTCGGTGGCGCTGATTTTCTGGGCGCAGCGGATGCTGCATCTCGATCTCAACGGCAAGTATGGCGATATTCTCGAGCTGGCGATGTTCAACGGGGCGCTGTCCGGGTTGAGCCGGGATGGCGAGCACTATTTCTACGCCAATCCGCTCGAAAGCGACGGCACGCCGACCCGGTGGGAGTGGCACACGTGCCCATGCTGCACGATGAACGTGTCGCGGCTGGTGGCGTCAGTGGGCGGATACTTTTTGTCCACGGCCGAGGACGGGGTGGCGTTTCACCTTTATGGCGGGATTGCCTCGACGGTTGACGTGGGCGGCGTGAGCGTGGCGCTCAAGGAAGTGTCGAACTATCCCTGGTCGGGGGATATCAAGATTTCGGTCGATCCGGAGACGGCGACGGAATTCGATGTGAAGCTGCGGATTCCGGGGTGGAGCCAGGGCGCGACGATTGCCGTGAACGGGCAGGCGGTCGTGGTTGAAACCGAGAATGGTTATGCGACGATCCGCCGGACGTGGGAAAAGGGCGATGTGATTGCGCTCGACCTGCCGATGCCGGCGGAGCGGCTTTATGCGCATCCGGGCGTGATCATGAATGCCGGGCGCGTGGCGCTGAAGCGCGGGCCGCTGGTTTATTGCATCGAGGAAGTCGATAATCCCGGCGGACGCGTGCAGCGGCTGAAAATCAGGCGCGATGCGGCGGTGGAGGTGAAGACCGAGCCGGGGCTGTTCGATGGCGTGGTGACGCTGACGGCGGCGGCGACGGCGATCGATGAGGGGGAATGGGGTGGGCTTTATCGCACCAAGCCGCCAGCGGAGCGCGAGGCGAATTTGACGGCGATTCCGTATTATTTGTGGGCCAACCGAGGGCAGGGCAGCATGGTGGTTTGGATACCGGAGGTTTGAGGGGCTGATCTGCCTTCTCCCCTAGCGGGAGAAGGTGCCCGAAGGGTCACCGAATTCGCGTTTGCGAATTCGGTTGGGATGAGGGGTATTCCTTCCTGCGTCCAATTCTCTCCTCTGCGGAGGAGAGAATACCCCTCACCCTGAATAATCTGCTGAACGCAGATTATTCTGTCCCTCTCCCGCAAGGGGCGAGGGGAGGTCCGGTGCATGGGGCTAGCTTCGTTCACCAAAAACCACCCGAACCGCAAAATTTCCTCTTGCGCGGAACCGTACCGTACGGTACGCCAGCGGACGGAAATTGCCGAAAGCGTTCGGTATGTGCGTCTGTGGGTGGCGACTGTGCCTGTGCCTATCAAGATCAGCGAAGAGACGTTTACGCCCCGCCAGCAGGCGGTGTTGACGGCGGCGCTTGATCTATTGGTCGAGAACGGCGACGGGCTGACCATGACCGCCGTGGCGCGGCGTGCCTCGTGCTCCAAGGAAACGCTCTATAAGTGGTTCGGCGATCGCGACGGGCTGCTTACGGCGACCGTGCAGTGGCAGGCGGCCAAGGTGCGGATGCCGCATGTGGATCGCAGCCATCTCAGCGGCAAAGTACTGCGCGAAAGCCTTGAGCAGTTTGCGCGCGATCTTCTCACCACCATTATCGGTGAGGTTTCCATAACGCTCAACCGCACGGCCATTACCCACGCTGCCCAGGAAAAGGATAGCTTGGGGAATATCGTGCTCGAGAATGGGCCGATGGCCATTCGGCGGCGGCTCAAGCCAATTCTTGAAGCGGCGCGGGATGCGCGGCTGCTTCGTTTTTCGTCCAGCGAAGATGCCTATCGCGGCTTCTTCGGCCTTGTGGTGCGCGATGTGCAGATCCGTCTGCTGCTCGGCGACAAGGGGCTTACCCAATCCAATGTCGAAGCCAATATCGAAGCCGATGTAAAGGCTGCGACGGATCAATTCCTGACCCTTTATGGGGCCAAGGCCAATACTTAGAAATCGCCAGTGAGGGGAGATACCCATGCGCGTCTATTACGATCGTGATGCCGACATCAACATCATCAAGTCCAGGAAAGTCGCTATCATCGGCTACGGTTCGCAGGGCCATGCCCACGTGCTGAACCTGCGCGACAGCGGCATCACCGATGTCGCCGTGGGCCTCCGTCCCGGTTCACCATCGGCCAAGAAGGCTGAGGGCGAAGGCCTCAAGGTCATGAGCGTTGCCGAGGCGTCCGCCTGGGCCGACGTGATCATGCTGCTGATCCCCGACGAATTGCAGGCCGATACCTACAAGAAGGACATCGAGCCAAACATCCGTGACGGCGCGGCGCTGGCATTTGCCCACGGCCTCAACGTCCACTTCAACCTGATCGAACCAAAATCCACCGTCGACGTGATCATGATCGCGCCAAAGGGCCCGGGCCACACCGTTCGCGGTGAATACCAGAAGGGTGGCGGCGTGCCATGCCTGATCGCCGTGCATCAGGACGCTTCGGGCAATGCCCATGACATCGCGCTTGCCTATGCATCGGGTGTTGGCGGCGGCCGTTCGGGCGTCATCGAAACCAACTTCCGCGAAGAGTGCGAAACCGATCTGTTCGGCGAACAGGCCGTTCTCTGCGGCGGTCTCGTCGAGCTGATCCGCGCTGGCTTCGAAACGCTGGTGGAAGCCGGCTATGCGCCAGAAATGGCCTATTTCGAGTGCCTTCACGAAGTGAAGCTGATCGTCGACCTGATCTACCAGGGCGGCATTGCCAACATGAACTACTCGATCTCGAACACGGCCGAGTGGGGTGAATATGTCACCGGTCCGCGGATCATCACCTCGGAAACCAAGGCTGAGATGAAGCGCGTACTGCACGACATTCAGTCGGGCAAGTTCACTTCGGACTGGATGCAGGAAATCAAGGCCGGCGGTTCGCGCTTCAAGGCGACCCGTCGCCTCAACGACGAACACCAGATCGAAGAAGTCGGCAACAAGCTGCGCGACATGATGCCCTGGATCAAGGCCGGCGCGCTGGTCGATAAAGCTAAGAACTAATAATTTAAGGACGGGGGCTTCGGCCCCCGTTTTCTTTTATGACCATTGAAATCATTCCGATTGCTGGCACCGAGATGCGGCTCCTGCCGGGCGCCTGGCCGATGCCTGAGGCACTGCGCGCTGAAATTCCGACGGCATGGGCGCGGGTTATGGCGGCGCATCCACAGTCTTGGGATGGGCGGATTTTGGGATTTACCCAGCCGGTCATTGGTGCGGACGGCATCATGCGCTGCGAGGCGTATGAGGATGCTTTTTCGACTTTTCTGACGTGGCGCAACGCTGGATTCCCCGACATTGGGATGACGCATATGTTCGGCACGGCGTTGATCCATACTGCGGATAATGCGCTGATTTTTGGCGTCATGGGTCCGCAGACCGTCAATGCCGGGCGGATTTATCCGCCGGGTGGTTCGCTGGAGCCGCGCGACGTACGCGAGGGGCTGGTGGATGCCGAGGCGTGCATTGCGCTGGAACTAGACGAGGAGACCGGGCTCGATGCTGCCGATGCGCGGCTGGGGCCGCTGCTCGCCGTCTTCCACGGTCCGCGCGTCGCGATTTCTCGGGTGTTTCATTTTGGGCAAAGTGCCGAGGATTTGGTGGCGACTATTCGCGCCAATCTAGAGCGCCAGGAGCATCGTGAACTCGCGGACGTGGTGGCGCTAAAGAATGCGACTGAAGGCAGGGCGGCTGGTGATCTGGTCGATTATGCCGCTGCGGTGCTCGATGCGCTCGAGGCCGGTCAGTTGTTCGGCTGAGCTTCGAATCGGGCGGCAAGTGCTTTAGAGGTTAGGTCTCCAAGGGGAGGCGTGGATGAGCTTGCCGCAGTTTCCGGTCGAGGGTGGATGCCAATGTGGCGCGGTGCGCTATCGGCTGACCGCCTCGCCGCAATCGGTCTATAATTGCCACTGCAAGGACTGCCAGCGCTTTTCGGGCGCGGGGTGGTCGATGTCGATGATCGTGCGGGATGGCGATTTCGCGGTTTCGGGCAAGACCGACCGCTATGAGCGCGTGGCCGAAAGCGGCAATCTCATCGGCATGAATTTTTGCGCCAATTGCCACGGCTGGCTGTGGAATGACCCGCCAGCGCCGGGGATCAAGGTGGTGCGCGCGGGGACGCTCGACGATCTCAATTGGGCCGCACCGGTCGGCAATATCTGGACCGAGAGCAAGGCTGCCTGGGTCGAGATCGATCCGAACCAAGTCAATTTCGCCAAGGGCGCCACGGACCGGACACCTCTGTTCGACGCCTGGACCCGGTCGCATCAGGATTGAAGATATGAGCAGTGAAGACGATATCGCGCGGGTGAAGCGGCAGGAATTGGAACTGGTTTTGCCGGTGCTCGACGAGGCCGTGGCCTTTGAGATTGGGTCGGCCATTCGAGCGCGGGCAGTTGCCGAAGGCCTGTCGCTGGTGGTCGATATTCGGACCTGGGACCGGCAGCTGTTTTTCTCGGCAACGCCGGGCACGAGTTCGGACAATGCCGAATGGGTGCGCCGCAAGATCAATTCGGTGAAGCGGTTTCATCGGGCGAGCTATCGGCTGGTGCTCGAGCGAGGTGAGACGCCGTTTTCGCCGCAGGCTGGTGCTGATCCCGCAGACTATGTGATCGCGGGCGGTGGTTTTCCGCTGCGCGTGCCGGGCGCAGGAATTATCGGGTCGCTGACGATTTCGGGCCTGCCGGGGCGGACGGACCATGCGGTTGCCGTCGATGCGCTTTGCGATCATCTCGGGCGCAATCGCACCGATTATGCCCTGCCCGAGGCCTGAAACATGACGCTCAAATATCTGCTGCTCGATGTTTTTACGCGCCAGCGTTTGCAGGGCAATCAGCTTGCCGTGGTGCAGAAGGCCGATGGCTTGTCTGATGCCGAAATGCAGGCCATTGCGCGCGAATTCAACCTCAGCGAGACGGTGTTTCTGACCAAGCCGCAAAGCGAGAGCAATGTGTCGGGCGTGCGGATTTTTACGCCCTATCAGGAATTGCCGTTTGCCGGGCATCCGACTGTCGGGGCGGCCGTGGTGCTAGGACTGCAGCATGAGCGCAGCGCGGTGCGGATGGAAGAAAAGATCGGTCTTGTGACCGCGCTTTTCGAAAAGGCCGACAAGCGCTCGGGCGAAGCGCGGTTCGCGTTGCCGAAATTGCCTGTGAAGGTCGCTGACCTGACCAACAAGCTCGCCATCGCCCAGGCGTTGGGGATCGAGGTCGAGGAGATCGGCTGCGATGTCTATGCGCCCGCGGTTTATACGGCGGGCGTGACCTTCCACCTGATCCCGGTGCGGGACGCGGGTGTGTTGGAACGCGTAAAACCCAATCAGGGCATGTTCGACGCGGTGTTTTCGCACGATCACCACTCGGCTTATGTGTTCACGCTGACGCCCGACGAGCCGGAAAACGACATCGCGGCGCGCATGTTCGGCATGGATATCGGGGAAGATCCCGGCACGGGTTCAGCCGCTGCGGCGCTGATCGGGCTCTTGTCGGACAAGTCCGATATCGGCACGGGGCAGGTGGACTTTGCCTTGCGACAGGGCAAGGAAATGGGGCGGCTGTGCCGGATTTCCCTGCAATTGCGGCGCGAAAACGAGGTCCTGGTCCACGGCGCTATCGGCGGGCATGCGGTGATTGTGGGCGAGGGCGAGTTGGACCTGGACTAAATGGGTGTCATAAAATTGCGTCCATCCTGTCATCCAGACTTGCACGCGCAAACAAATTCGCGCATGCTGACATCGAACTAGAGAGTTTTCTCCATGCAGCGCCGTCGCGCCCAAGCCATCGCCATCACTCAGCAGGAGGTCGCCAAGACCCGGATGCTGATTGCTGCTGCAATGTTGCTTCTGCCAGCGCTCCTTCTCCTTCTTATCAGCCCCTGATAACCGGCAGCTCGATTTAACGAGCGGGTCGTCAGGGGATATCGCCATAAACCGAACATCGAAACATGTCCGGTCCAGCGAGCCATTGCCTCGGGGCCGATAGGAAAGTGCCTGAAATGACCTCTACTGCTTCAAACAGCAACAAAGAACGCGTCTTCATTTTCGACACCACGCTGCGCGACGGCGAGCAATCGCCCGGCGCGACGATGACGCTGGAAGAAAAGCTGCAGGTTGCCGAAGCGCTCGACGAAATGGGCGTCGATATTATCGAAGCCGGTTTCCCGATTGCGTCCAATGGTGACTTCGAAGCCGTGGTTGCGGTCGCCAAGCAAGTGAAGAATGCGACTGTGGCCGGTCTGGCCCGCGCGATCACCGCCGATATCGACCGTGCTGCCGAGGCCGTGCGCCACGCGCAGAAGGGCCGTATCCACACCTTCGTTTCGACCTCGCCGATCCATCTGGCCCACCAGATGAAGAAGACCGAGGACGAGGTGATCGAGATCATCGCCCGTACCGTGGCGCAGGCGCGCAATCTGGTTGAAGACGTCGAATGGTCGGCGATGGACGCGACGCGTACGCCGCTAGAATTTTTGAAGCGCTGTGTCGATACCGCGATCAAGGCCGGTGCGACGACGATCAATCTGCCCGATACTGTGGGTTATGCGGTGCCCGACGAGCATTTCCAGATGTTCAAGACGATCATCGAGAGCGTGCCCAATTCCGACAAGGCGATCTTCTCGGTGCATTGCCACAATGACCTCGGCATGGCTGTGGCCAATTCGCTGGCGGGTGTGGCTGGCGGGGCGCGGCAGATCGAATGCACGATCAATGGCTTAGGCGAGCGCGCCGGTAACGCGGCGCTGGAAGAAGTGGTGATGGCACTGCGCACGCGCGGCGACGCGATGCCGTTTTTCACCGAGATCGAGACGACGCACTTGGCGCGATCGAGCCGGATCGTTTCGGCGGCGGCGAATTTCCCGGTGCAGTATAATAAGGCGATCGTGGGTAAAAATGCCTTCGCGCATGAAAGCGGCATCCACCAGGATGGCATGCTGAAGAATGCCGAGACCTATGAAATCATGACCCCGGCCAGCGTCGGCATCAAGGAAACGACCTTGGTGATGGGCAAGCATTCGGGCCGCGCGGCGTTCAAGGACAAGCTCAAGGAACTGGGCTACGAGGTTGGCGATAATGCATTCCAAGAAGCGTTCCAGCGCTTCAAGGACCTGGCTGATCGCAAGAAGCACGTTTACGACGCCGATATTATTGCGCTGGTGGACGACGAGGTTGGCTCGGCGGGCGATCGGATCAAGCTGGTGGATATGGAAGTCATCAGCAAGACCGGTGGCGTGCACAAATGCACGATTACGCTGTCGGTCGACGGCGTCGAATCTTCGGTGACCTATGAGGGCACGGGGTCGGTGGATGCGATTTTCAACGCCATCAAGGAAGGCGTTGGGCAAGACCCGCATCTGGTGCTCTACGCTATCGATGGCGTGACCGGCGGCACCGATGCGCAGGCTTCGGCCCATGTGCGTCTCGAAATGAACGGCCGGATCGCCTCGGGCAATGCGGCGGAGCCGGACACGCTGGTGGCCTCGGCGCGTGCTTATCTCAATGCACTCAACCGCGTGATGATCGAGCGCGGCGCGGCGGCGCAGGGTGCGCTGGCGGGGTAAGCGCTTCAAATAGGCCGGGCTGCGGTGATGCAGCCTGGCACCTCTGGGCGCGGGGAGGCGGGCCATGAGTTATGTTCTGGTTACGGTGAGCGAGCCGCAAGACTGGGCCGATTTTCATGCCATTCGGCGGCAGGAATTGTTCGAGGCCAAGGGGCGGTTCGGGGTCTATAACGACCAGCACCCCGACGACTATG
>JGI20283J15916_100008_pt1 | contig 34451 bp, 25 predicted proteins | sample Plalitdecfosmids_FD_15916 | JGI IMG/M metagenome (IMG submission 15916) | reverse complement strand
GGGGGAAGCGGTGGATGGTGACGGATGGGTTTGTGTATGATTGGTGGAGTCTTTTTGCTAGGTGGGGGGATGAGAAAGGTAAGGAGGAGGGAGGGGAGTTGGAAGAGGGGTTGGAGGGGTTGAGTGTTGTGGCGAGGCCGCCGCATGAGAGGGTTGATGATATGCCCACGAAGCAGGCGAGGTGGGTGTATGAGTTGATGCGGGAGGAGAGGGTGTGGGCGCTGCCGAGGAGTTTTGAAACGCTGGGACGGTGTTATTTTGGTAGGGAGTTTTGGGATACTTTTGGTTTGGCGCCGGTTAAGGCTGGGTTGTGATGTACATTGTATGAGTATTTGACAGCGGATGTGCAAGATTGGTTTTTTTAATCCTCAGGAGAAAAGAATGAGAGCGCGCCTGCAGGTCGTCTACGGTGCGGAGGCGGGTGTCGAACAGGAGACGCCCGATGGCGTACAGGATGCCGACGACGAGGCCGATGAGAGCAGCAGAGATCTCGATGAGGTGGCGGTTGGGGCCGCTCGGGTTCTGCGGGACGAGCGCCGGGGCGACGATCGAGATGGCGACCGGGGCCTTGCCCGAGGAGGAGGTCGGCGCCAGGTCGGTCGCGACCGAGCGGAGCGAGCGCGCGACGGAGTTCGAGATGCTCGCGGCCCGGGTGGCCGAGGAGTCGGTCACGGTGATGTTCACGAAGACCGTGTTGAGCGGAACCTGCGCGTCGATCTGGCGCGCGAGCTTGGTCGGCGTGGTGTCGAGGTTCAGCTCGGCGATGACCGGCGTGAGGACCGACGAGGTGGTCGCGAGCTCGGCGTACGACTGGACGACGTTCTGCGTGAAGGTCGAGCCCTGCAGGAGATCGCTCCCGCTGGTGTTGCCCGACGACGCCACGAAGAGGCTCGACTCCGACTTGTACGAGTCGGCGAGGGTCGACGCGAAGCCGTAGCCGACGATGCCGCCCACGAGCGTGAGCACGACGAGGACGATCCAGCTCTTGCGAAGAGCCTTCCAATAGTCTTTCGGGTCCATCGGAGGGGCTTCCATTCCTGATCGAGGCGGGTCGGCGGCCGCTGGCTGCGGGAGATTCGGGCTCCCGAGCCGTGGTGCGGTGTCTCCCCCACCGGCACTGCCACAGCGATCCGCCAAGCCTAGGCGGTCGGGCCCCGGCCGAGCGACCGTGGGTCGCCGCACGAGGTGCCCCCAGATCGGGGGACAGCCGGTGTCCCCTGAGTCAGCGGGTGGCGCTGCCCGGCGCGACCGGGGCGTCGGGGCGGGGCCTCACGGGGCGCCTGGCCAGGACGAGCGGAGGCTCGTACAGCAGGCGCGCGGGCGTCGCCGCGAGGACGGCGTGGAGGCGGAGGGCCAGGATCACGGCGAGGCCGGCCAGGATCGGCGGCAGGATCATCGCCACCGGCGTGAGGAGCCCGAGCAGGGGCGTCTCGTGGATGACGAACGCCATGGCCAGGATGATCGGAGTGTGGGCCAGGTAGATCGGCAGCGTCTGCTGCCCGATCCTGCCGAGGAGCCGGACGGGCATCAGGAACCGGCTGAGGGCGATGCCGCCGAGGACTCCCGCGATCGAGTTGACGAAGTACGCGCCCGGGAAGTGGCTCAGACCGAAGACCCCGAGCACGACGGAGATCACCGCCCACACGCCGAGGGCCGCGGCGAGGAGCGCTGTGTTGCGGGTGTTGCCGTACCGGATGATCCACTGGCGGAGGTAGATGCCGCCGACGAAGAACAGGTAGTACTTCGCGCTTCCCTCCCAGCCGTCGTTGATCCCCGGCCAGTTCATGAGCGCGACGAAGGCGATCGCCGCGGCGACCCCGATCTGCAGCCGGGAGTCGATGCTGCGGGTCGCGCGAGCGACGACGAAGAAGATGGCGAGCGCCCAGATGAACCAGAGCTCGTAGATGGGCATGACCGGCGCCAGGATCAGGCCCACCACGGTGTCGCGCACGCCGCAGCACTTGTCCTGCATGACGAGGCCGAGCTGGAAGAACAGCGCGCCGATGGTCTCCCAGATGAGGAAGACCCAGACGAACAGCAGCACCTTCGACCGCAGGAGGTCGCCCCAGGACGCGCGGAGCCACTTGGTCGCGAAGAGGCCGGAGAGCGTGAAGAACAGCGGCATCCGGAGGGACGCCAGGGTGTTGTCGACGGTCGACCACCACTCGACGTGGAAACCGGCGCCGAGGAGCCAGTTGGTGGAGTGGTAGAGCGTGACGAGCAGGATCGCGATGCCGCGACCGGTGTCGATCCAGGGGATGCGTTCGGCGGCGGCACGCGGCGTCGGGGCAGCGTGAGACACGGTGGCCTTTCGGGTCAAGGACACGGGGATGGACATTCGGGTGTCCGTCCCGCCTCCGAGCGTAGAGGGCCGCGGCCTCCGCCGCTAGTCTGTGGGGAGGACGGGCACCCGAATGCCCTCTGTTCGTCGGCCCGAGACGGTGACACATGGCAACGACTGCTGACGCTCCCGCGCGAGCGAGACCGCGCGAGACCTGGATCGACGTCGCGAAGGGGATGGCGATCATCCTCGTCGCGCTCTTCCACTCGATCATCTTCCCGGCCGAGATCCGGCTCGCCGGCCCCTGGGAGACACCGGCGACGCTCCTCGACACGTTCCGGATGCCGCTGTTCTTCTTCACCGCGGGCATGTTCGCGCAGAAGGCGATCTCGAAGCCGTTCGCGGAGCTGTTCTGGTCGAGGATGGCGCGGCTGATCTGGCTGTTCCTGCTCTGGTGCACCATCTGGTTCGTCGCCTTCCAGTTCATCCCCCTGGTCGGCCAGGGCCAGGCCCGCCCGACCCTCTCGTCGCTCCTGCTGTCGCTGGTCTGGCCGAACGAGAGCACCTGGTTCGTCTACGGGCTGGCCGTCTACTTCGCCCTCGCCTGGCTGATCAAGCCGCTGCCGCTCTGGGCCCAGCTCGCCATCGCCTTCGTCGTCGTGGAGCTCTTCGGGACGAAGCTCATCGACTCGCCGAACGGCGCGCTCGACAAGATGGGCATGTACTTCCTGTACTTCCTGCTGGCGACGAAGGTGTCGGCCGCCGTGCGGGCGCGCGCACCTCTCGCCACGTGGCGCTTCACGATCCTGGCCTTCGTCCTGTACTTCGCGGCGGCGGTCTCGAGCGCCAAGTTCGACTTCCTGACGGCGCCCGTCGTCCGCGTCGTCGTCAGCCTCCTGGCCATCACGGCCGGGTGCGCGCTGGCCATCATGCTGAGCCGGCTCCGCGCGTTCGACTGGCTGCGGAGGCTCGGCCAGAACACGCTGCAGGTGTACCTCGTGCACTTCTACCCGATCCTGATCGGGGTCGCGCTCCTCGCCCCGGTCGCGGGGTCGCTCCACGCGTTCGCGATCGTCGTCCCGCTCGTCTTCACCGCGGTGGCGATCGTCGTGTCGCTCGGCGTGCACTCGCTGACCCGGCGCGCCACCTGGCTGTGGGGTCTCCCGGCGCCGCTGGCGCGCCTCGGGGCGCGCGCCCGGCGTCAGTCGGCGGTCGGATCGACGGGCGCGGACGCGGGCGCCGCCGAGCGGCCCTCCGCACGTCGCCGGGCCAGGTCCCTGGACACGTAGCGGAGGTTCGGGATCACCTGCAGCAGCAGGACCGTCAGAGCCGACCCGATGATCGGCCCCGCCGCTCCGAACGGAGCGATGAGCAGCCACGAGACCCCGAGGTTGAGCGGGATCATCAGGAGGCTCGGCACGACCTGGAACTTCAGGCCCGCCTTGTCGGTCATGTACATGCCGATCGGGTACTTCGCCGCCTGCAGGGCGACGTAGGCGACGAACGAGATCAGCAGCAGCGGCGGGAGCTCGATCCGGCCGCCGGCGATGAAGTCGACCAGCCAGGGCGACAGGACCGCCAGGAGGCCGCCGACGAGGAGGCCGCCGCCCAGGAACCAGAACGTCGGCCTTGTCGGCGACTCGATCCGCCCGGCTGCGCGGTGCCCGGCGTAGATGGGCCAGAGCGCCACGCCCGCGGCAGCGATGGTCTGCAGGACGAGCCCGAACAGCTGCGAGGCCAGGTTGTACTGGCTGAGATCCTGCGACGACCCGACGTGGCTGATCAGGATCCGGTCGGTCTGGAACGCGATCGGCTGTGCGAGGGTCTGCACGAGCATCGGCCACGCGAGGTTGAGCACGGCCACGCTCCGGTACGAGCGGACCTTGAAGACGAGTCGGAAGGCCTGCCCGATCTGAGGCGAGAGGGCCCTGGCCGCGATCCAGAGGCAGAGCACCGAGAGGAGCGCGTTGCCGATGTAGGAGACGATCGAGAGCGAGCTCCCGGCGGGGATGGCCAGCATCGCGAGAGCGCTGATCACGAGGAGCATGAAAGGCGCGACGATCGCCTGGCTGGCGACCTGCACGTTGGTCTTCTTGAGCCCGACGAGGATGCGCTGCCCCACGGTGAGCGGCACGGCGATGCCGAAGATCACCAGGCAGAGCCCCGCGGTCAGGTTCCCTCCGGCGACCAGCCCCTTGCCGAGGAGCACCGGCCACCAGCCGAAGAAGGTGATGACGCCGGCGACCACGACCATGATGCCGCCGGAGACCATCAGGATCCGGAGCGCGGTGACGATCGTCCGCCGGACGCGGTCGTCGGTGCGCGGCGCTCTCGATCCTGCGACCTCGTTGATGACCACCGCGGCGATGCCGAGGTCGGCGAAGGGCAGCAGCGTCGGGAAGCTCGACAGGAGGCCGTACTGCGCGTAGGCGTCGGTGCCGAAGGAGTGCAGGATCACGCGGCTGGTCAGGATGCCGAGCACGCCGGAGAGCCCCATCACCAGGACCTTGATCACGGCGGTGGAGCCGACGGCGCGCATCCCCCCGGACCGGACGGGCGGCTTGTCGGTCGTGGTCACCGCGCTCCTCCCCCGCGCACGAGCTCCACGGCTCGGCGGTAGGCCTCGACGTGGCGCCGACCCGCCTCGCTCCAGTCTCGCGCGGAGAGGTCGGGCCGCCCCGACCCGGAGTCGGCCGCGGAGAGCGCACGGGTGATGTCCGCCGCTCGGAGCTCGCCCTCGTAGCGGTGCACCCAGCCCGGGCCCACCTCGTCGGCGAGCCGCTCCGTCACAGCGTTCGACGGCACGAGGACCGGCCGGTCGAGCGACAGGGCGGTGAGGACTCCGCCCGAGTTGTGCATCTCGCGGTACGGGAGGACGACGAGCCTCGATCGGCTGACGCTCGTGACGAGGTCGGCGTCGTCGAGGAAGCGCAGATCGAGGGAGATGCGCGGGTCGTCTCCGGCCAGCGCCGCGAGCCGCGCCGCGAGGTCGTCCGTCGACGGTCGGCCGGCCACGTGGAGGGTGGCGTCGCCCGGCACGTCGTGGAACTCCTGCACGAGCTCCTCGACGCCCTTGTAGCGGCGGATCAGGCCGACGAAGCCCAGGCGTCCCGGCTCGCTGGCGGGCTTGTCGAAGTCCTCGAACCAGTCGCGGTAGTGGCCGTGGAGGACGGTGTCGTAGTCCTTCCCGGCCTCCTCCGGCGTCTCGTCGTTCAGTCGGATCCAGAGGGTGGTCCGCCGCTCGAGGAGCCCCAGCAGGAGGTGCTCCCTGCGGGAGATGCCCGAGGGCCGCTCGAGGTTGTGCAGGGTCCTGACGATCGGCGTCCGGGTGACGGAGAGCTTGGCGACGAGCAGCAGGGTCAGCACCTGCCGCACGGCCTTCTTGAGCGGGCTGTGACCCGAGACCAGGATCTCCGGCCAGTGGACGTGGAACACGTCCGAGCGCTTCAGGAGCGCCGCGCGCCAGGAGAAGGTGCGGAGAGCGACGCCCGGCTGCGACGCGATGCTGCGGGCGAGCATCACCAGGTACGGATTCGTCGTCGGCCGGGGCCGCGGGAAGGACTGCTGCACGATGAACGTGCGGTCCTTCCCGCGGCCTCCCCCTCGGCTGGTCCGGCTCACGGCTTGAAGGCGCTCAGCTGCTGGAAGCTCACCACCTGGGCACCGTTGGTCGAGCTGCCGGACTCGTAGGCCAGGACGCCGACGTCTCCGGCGGTCTGCAGCGTGGCGGACGAGTCGGTCGCGGAGACCGTCCAGGCGCTCGGCTCGGCGGTGCCCGTGGGCCACGCCTTCGCCTTGACGACCGTCGGGCTGGTGCCGGTGACCTGGATCCGCATGCTGATCGACGATCCGGCGGTGACCGTGAAGGGCAGGGTCGTGTCCTTCGTCAGGGCGATCGCGGTCGACGAGTTCGGGAACGCGCTGAGGTTCATCGACGCCGTCCCGTTGCTCAGCAGGCGGACCGTGCTGCGGTACTCGTTGTTCGTCGAGATCTTGCGTCCGGTGGCCGTGATGTACGTCCCGCCGCCGGTCGCCGCCTTGTCGAGGTTGAACTGGAGCCGGTAGTCGGTGTTGACCTGGCTGACGGTGCTGAGCTCGGCGCCCGCCTGCGCGCCCGGGCCGCTGAGCGAGATCCTGCCCGACCCGCCGCTGACGCTCAGAGCCGAGGCGGAGCCGATCCTCGCCCAGGCGCCGCCGGTGTCGGCGGTGCCCCAGCCGTTCGAGACGGTGCGTCCGAAGGCGTCGAGGGCGAAGGGCGCGTTGGCCGGAGCCGTGACGGTCACCGTGGAGGTGGCCGTGCTGGTGGCGCCCTTGTCGTCGGTCACCTTGAGCGTCACCGTGTAGGTCCCGGCCGTGCCGTAGGCGTGGCTGGTCGTCTTGCCGGTGGCCGAGGCGCCGTCTCCGAAGGTCCAGGCGTAGGAGGCGATCGTCCCGTCGGGATCCGACGAGGCGGATCCGTCGAGTGCGGCCGTCAGACCGGTGACCGTCGGGGTGAAGGCAGCCGTCGGAGCCTGGTTCGCCGGAGCGGTGACCGTGACGTTCTGCGTCTGCACGGCGGTCGCACCGTCGTTGTCGGTGACCGTCAGCTTCACCGCGTAGGTGCCCGCGGCGGCGTAGGTGTGGCTCGCCCTGGCGGTCGAAGCGGTCGCTCCGTCACCGAAGCTCCACGCGTAGCCCGTCACGGTGCCGTCGCTGTCGGCCGACGAGGTGCCGTCCACGCTGAGCGCGAGGTTCGAGGCCGAGCTGGTGAACGACGCCGTCGGAGCGGCGTTCGGCGCCTTGGCGACGGTCACCTGCTGGGTGGTCGTGCCGGTCGCGCCCTTGTCGTCCGTCACCGTGAGCGACACCGTGTAGGTGCCGGCCGCAGCGTAGGTGTGCGTCGCCGTCCGACCCGTCGCCGTCCCGCTGTCGCCGAAGCTCCACGAGTACGAGGCCACGGTGCCGTCCGAGTCCGACGACGCGGTGCCGTCGGCCGACAGGACGAGCGCGTTGCTCCCGGCCGTGAACGCCGCGGTGGGCGGCACGTTGGCCGGAGGCGCGACGGTGACCGTCGTCGTCGCGGTGCCCGTGGCCCCCTTGTCGTCGGTCACCGTGAGAGTGACCGTGTACGTGCCGGCGGCGACGTAGGTGTGGTCGGCCTTCGCAGTCGTCGCGGTCGCGCCGTCTCCGAAGTCCCACGCGTAGCCCACGACGCTGCCGTCGGAGTCGGTCGAGGCCGTGCCGTCGACCGACGCCTTGAGGTTGCTGGTCGATGTCGTGACGACGGCGGTGGGGGCGGCGTTCACGTGCGGCGCGGTGACCGTGACACTCGCGGTCGAGGTGCCGCTGCCGCCGTCGTTGTCCGTCACCGTCAGCTTCACCGTGTAGGTGCCGGCAGCCGCGTAGGCGTGGGTCGGCTTGACGCCGGTGCCCGTGCTGCCGTCGCCGAAGTCCCAGGCGTAGGAGGCGACCGTGCCGTCGGTGTCGCTCGACGCGGTGGCGTCGAACGCGCTCGACAGGTCGGTCGGCGTCGAGGTGAACGACGCCGTCGGCAGGACGTTCACCTTGGGAGCCGTCACGACCACCTGGGCCGAGTACGACGCTGTCGCGCCCTTGTCGTCCGTGACGGTCAGGGTGACCGTCTTCGTGCCCGCCGTGGAGTAGGCGTGGGTCGGGGTCCGGCCGGTGCCCGAGGTGCCGTCGCCGAAGTCCCAGGCGTACGACGCCACGGTGCCGTCCGCATCGGTCGAGCCGGAGGCATCGAGAGCAGCGGAGAGGTCGGTCGTCTTCGAGGTGAACGACGCGACGGGAGGCTGGTTGGTCGCTCCGGCGCTGCCGAGGGCGTAGTGGTCGCCGACGGTCGAGGCCGACAGGGCCTTGTCGTAGATCGACACCTCGTCGATGGAGCCCTTGAAGTAGGAGCTCGAGGAGCCCCAGGTCGTGTCGCCGCCGATCTTCCAGTAGCCGGAGTACGCCTGCGCCTGCGTCTGCGGGTTCTGGCCCTGGAGCGCCCCGTCGACGTAGAGCTTCAGCCCGTCCGACGACTGCGAGGCGACGACCTGGTGCCAGGTGCCGTCGTTGTAGGCGCCGCCCGTGGTGATCGTGTTGAGCTGACCCGTGTACGTGCCGAACACGAGCTGGCCGTTGTCCTGCATGTAGATGTGGCGGTCGTAGGAGCCGGACGTGCCGGTCTGCGACGACCCGAAGCCGACGATCTTGCCGCCGGTCGTGGTCGTCGTCTTGAACCACGCCTCGATCGAGTAGACCTCGGGGTCGTTGTACGACTGGACGCTGTCGACCTGGCCGCTCTGGCCGTCGAAGGTCGCAGCGGTGTCGGTCGTGCCCGAGACGGCGCCCGCGGTGCCCTGGGTGACCCCGCCGGTGTAGACGCCGGCCGTGCCGGACAGGCTGGAGTCCTTGGCCGTCGTCGAGCCCGCGGCGTCGCCGAGACGGTAGTAGAGGTACGGGTTGTCGGAAAACACGCGGCTGCCGTAGTTGTCGCTCGGAGCCGAGTTCAGCTGCGACGCGTAGCCGGCGGCGACGAACTGGTTGTTGGCCTGCGTCTGCGTCAGCGCCGTCGGGTAGACGGAGACGTCGTCGATCGAGCCGGCCAGGAAGCTGCTGCCGTTCCAGGAGGTGTCGCCGCCGATCCTCCAGTAGCCGCTGTAGTTCTGGGCGGTCGTGATGTTCGGCGAGGAGCCGACCCGCTTGCCGTCCACGAAGAACGTCTGGCCGGCCGAGCTGAGCGTGCCGATGAGCTGGTGCCACTTGCCGTCGTTGAGGGCGGTCGGGCTGGTAAGCACCTCGGTGTTGCCGTCGTAGACGCCGAAGTTCGCGCGTCCGCTCGGGTCCATGTAGAGGTGACGGTCGTAGGAGGAGGAGGTGCCGGTCGACGAGTTGCCGAAGCCGACGATCTTCCCGCCCGCGGTGGAGGTCGTCTTGACCCAGGCCTCGACAGAGAACGTCTGGGGCCCGACGACGGGCGACTGGGTGGACGAGAATCCGCTCGCACTGCCGTCGAACGTCGAGGCCGTGTCACCGTCGACGGTGGCGCCGGTCGCTCCGCGGGTGATGCCCGACCCTGCGACCTGGTCGCTGTAGCCGGCGGCGTCGTAGATCGTCGTGCCGCTGCCCTCGTCGAGGCGCCAGAACGAGGAGGCCCCCTGACCGAGGACGGTCGTCGCGTAGGTCGACGGCTGTGCGCTCGACACCGTCACGCTGACGTTGTCGCCGAGGACGGTGTTGCCGTCGGGATCGGTGGCGCGGAGCCGGTAGGTGTAGGTGGCCCCGGGCGTGAGGCCGGTGTCGGTGAAGCCCATGGCGGGCTTGTTCCAGACCGACGAGTCGGCCTTCGTCGTGTACACCGGCGTCGTGATGTTGCCGTTCCGGTACACGTTGTACGTCAGCGTCGAGTTGTCCTGGTCGGAGTTGGCCGACCAGCTGAGGCGGGCCGTCCCGGACGTCAGGGACACGGCCTTCGGGACGAACTGTGCGCCGGAGGCCTGAGGGCCGACCTTCTTCGGAGCGATCGACGGGACGGCGAAGCGGGCGAGGCCCTGCTGCCGGACTCCGTTGACGGTCGTGAACTCGCCGCCGTAGACGACGTACTGCGAGTTGGCCGCGACGCTCCAGGGGCCCTGGGTCTTGCCGGTGAAGGTGCCGGTGTTGAACTCGGGGTACCAGTTCAGGAGGCTCGGGGCGGGAGTGCCGGCCCAGTTCGTGTAGCCGTAGGGGTCGGCGGTGATGGTCTGCGTCGCGGTCTTCGAGAACGCGATGGCGCGGTGGAAGGTCCAGTTCGCCTGCGGGTCGGTCTGGGGGAAGCCGGCGATGTTGCCGCAGTAGTGCGGGTGGCCCGCGAGGTACTCGGCGTTGGGGGTGACGGCGATGGAGTACGAGTCGCCGTGGCAGTCCTCGACCCAGTTGATGTTGCCCGTCGCCCAGTCGGCGCGGAAGGAGCCCTCGAGCGTGCCCGGGCCGAAGGTGTAGCCCGAGCCGTAGACGCCCGTCGAGTCGGCCACGAGGGAGGTGATGCCGGAGGAGGTGTCGGCGTCGCGGACGACGCTGTTCGCGGCGAACGGCAGGAGAGCGCCGGTCGGGTCGACCGCACCGAGGCCGTAGCCCGGGTTGGAGGAGCCGTTCAGGGTGGTGAAGCTGCCGCCGACGACGAGGCGCGTGCCGTCGGGCGAGACGGCGAGGGCGGCGACGTCGCCGCCCTGCGCGTTCGCCGTGAACGGCGAGACGTTCTTGCCCGCGGACGTCAGGGCGACGACCTTGTTGTGCGTCTCCTTGTTGACGCTCGAGAAGACGCCGCCGAGGTAGACCGTGGAGCCGGACACCGCGATCGCGTTGACTGTGGAGTTGATGCTCGGCGCGAAGCCGGGCAGCAGCGCCCCGCTGGTCGGGTCGAGGGCCGCGACGCGGTAGGCGTTGGCGCCGTTGACCGTCGTGAATGCTCCGCCGACGTAGATGCGGGAGCCGTCCGGGGACGCCGTGATGGCGCGGACGACACCGTTCAGCGCCGGGTTGAACGACGTGTTGAGCACGCCGGTCGTCAGGTTGTACGAGAGCAGGTTCGTGCGGGTGACCGTGCTCACGCCGGACGCTGCACCGGCCGGCTGGGCGGTGGTGAACTGACCACCCGCGTAGACCGTGTTGCCGACGATCGCCTGCGACCACACGACGCCGTTGATCTGCGGCGTGGGCAGAGCATCGGCCGTGACGGTGGTCGGCGTCTTCGGATCGGTGGGGTCCGTCGGGGCGGTGTCCGCGTGCGCGGGGACCGCCAGGGCGAAACTGCTCAGGACGATGACGGCGGCGGCGACGATGCTGGGAACGCGCAGGCGCGACGACACGGATTGCTCCATGGGTGCCTCATAGGGTAAGCCGTGGGTCGGGCCCCACGTGTGACTTGCGTGAGTTTCGGGTTCACGCGTGCTGTTAAATTCGGGTTTCACAGCCTGGGACGACTATAGGTGACCCCCGCTCGGGTGGCATACCCCCAAATGGGGGTGGAATTCATCCCCGGTTCAGATTCGCCGGTCGAGAGGGTCGGCTCAGGCGGGTGCAGTGCCCGCGAAGACGACGCTCGGAACCGAGACGCCGTAGTCGATCGTGATGCGGACGTCCGAGCGCGACTTCACCGGCACGGGGAACGTGAACGTGCCCTGCGCGGTGGCACCGGCGGCGACGGTCTCGGGGAGCGCCTTCCGCTGCGAGACCAGCTCGTTCGAGGGCGTCGCGTCGGCTCCGTAGGTCACTGTCACGACCGTCGACGAGAGGTTCAGCAGCTTGGTGCTCGAGTTGTCGATGGTGACGACGAATCGGAGGGAGGGGCCGGAGACCTCGCCGACGCCGTCGCCCTTCCCCTGGACCGCCTTGAGCTGTGAGAGGGTCACGGAGACCTTCGAGGTGAGCGCCGCCTTCGCGGTCAGACCGACCGGCCGCTGCGCCCGTCCCGACGCGGTCCCAGGGTCAGCGGTCGCCTGCGGCGTGCTGCCGGGGACGTCCTGTGTGCCGGGCGCCGCCTTCTCGGTCGGCTTCACGGGCGTCGTCCCCGCCCCGCTGGAGGCCGTCGGCCGGACGGTCGGCGCGGAGGTGTAGGTCGCCTCGGAGGTCGGGCTCGCCGCTGTCGCGCCGCCGCCGGTCCGGCTCGAGATGGCGACGACGACGAACGCCACGACGAGCGCGACTCCGACGACGATCGCGGTGACGGTGATGACGGTGCGACGGGTGACGCTCATGGTCTGCGTCCTCTCGGGCTCGACGGGCGCGGGAGCGACCGACTGCTATTATCGCCGGACCTTGACCACGTCATCGCCGCGAGTCGCTTCCCGAAGAGCCGACCCGGTCGCGCCCGGGCTCGTCTCCGCCGCTCGACCCCTCGGCACGCCCGTCGCGCTCGGACTCCTGGGCACCCTGGTGGCCCTGGCCGGATCGTGGAACGTCTCGCTGTGGACCGACGAGGCGGCGACGATCTCGGCCGCCCGCCGCAGCACCGCGGGGCTGTGGCGCCTGGTCCACCACATCGACGCGGTGCACGCGGCCTACTACTTCCTGATCCACTTCTGGGGCGGCGCCTTCGGCTGGAGCGCCGTCTCCCTGCGACTCCCGAGCGCGATCGCGACCGGCCTCGCCGTGGTCGGCGTCTGGGCCCTCGCCCGAGCGCTCGGGCGAGCGGACGCCGCCGTCGTCGCAGCCGTCATCGCGATCGTCCTGCCGCGGATGACCTGGATGGGCATCGAGGCCAGGTCGTTCGGCCCGAGCGCGGCAGTCGCCGTGTGGGCGACCGTCGCGTTCTGCATCGCCCTGCGGTCGAGGCGCCGCTGGTGGACGGCGTACGGGGTGCTCGTCGCCCTCGGAACCGCACTGAACATCTACCTGGCCCTCCTCGTGCTGGCCCACGCCGTGACGATCCTGGCCCTCGAACGGCGCAGGATCCGGGCAGCCTGGCCGTGGCTGGCGGCTGCGGCGGCGGGCACCCTGGCCGCCTCCCCGGTCGTCCTCGAGTCCCTCGGGCAGCGAGGGCAGCTCGGCGACAACGCCGTGTCGGCCGCCACCCTGGCTCGCCAGGCCGTCGTCAACGAGTTCTTCCTGGGTCAGACGCCGACCAGGGTCTCCGCGACGAACGACGGACACGCGCTGTGGTCGCTGGCCGGTCTCGCCATGGCCGTCGTCGGCTGGGCGCTCGTGGCCGCTGCCGTCGTCGCTCTCGCGAGGCGCGGCGACCGGACGACCCTCTGGCTCGTCCTGCCCTGGCTGCTGCTGCCGACAGTCGTCGTCGGCTTCTACTCCCTGGCCGTCTCCCCTCTCTACAACCCGCGGTACTTCACCTTCTGCGCCCCCGCGGCCGCCCTGCTCATCGGTCTCGGCGTCCGCTCTCTCGCGCGTCGCCCGCTCCGGGTCGCGGCCGTGATCCTCGTCGTCGTGCTGGCCGTGCCCGTCTACCTCTCGCAGCGCGAGTCGACGGGCAAGAGCGGGACCGACTGGTCGCAGGCGGCCGCGTACGTCGATGCCCACGCGCACCAGGGCGACGGCGTGTACTTCGCCCCGCTCGACGAGACCACGGCGCCGGTCGTCGAGCGGACGACGAGGAACATCGAGGTCTCCTACCCCGACGCCTTCCGAGGTCTCCGCGACCTGACGCTCACGACCTCGCCGCTGGCCGACGACAGCCTCCGCGGCGAGTCGTCGCAGCTGGGCGACTCCGCCGTGCCGCTGGGGGGCATCGACACGATCTGGGTGGTGCGGCCGACCGACTACTCGTCGGCGTCGACCGCGCGCGACACGGCCGTCCTGGAGCGGGCCGGCTTCCGAGAGAGGTCGCGCTGGACAGGCCCCATGGACACCGTCGTCGCCTTCAGCCGCTGAGAGGCCGTTCGGGCGGCGGGGACGGCGATCAGGCCGATCGCCAGGATGAAGAGCGGCTCGGCACTGAAGAACGGGCTGAACAGGAGGTCCCAGAGCGACTTCGCCACGACGTACAGCACGATCCCGCCGGCGAGGCCGTCGGCGATGTTCCGGGTGATCCCGTAGAGCATCAGCGCCCCGGCGACGACGACGAAGGCGAGTCCGACCACTCCGGTCTGCGCCCAGAGGTCGCCGAAGACGGAGTGCAGCTCGACGTGGCCGCCGAACATGTACCGCTCGACGTAGCCGTTGTTCGGGTCGTAGCCGATCGCCTTCATCCCCTCCTTCGCCGTCAGGACCTCCGACGGCTGAGGCGAGACGCCGGCGCCGAAGCCCCAGACCTTCGTGGCGATGAGGGCGACCGTCGCCCCGAGCTCGGGCCTTCCGCCGAGGACCAGCGACCCCGAGGCGTTCACCTGGGCGAGCGATCTCGCGGTGGTCGACTCGCCGAGGATGCCGGAGAGCACCAGCGCCGTGCCCAGGTTGTAGACGACGATGCCCACCACGACGATGCCCAGCGCGACGAGCGAGGCGGACCCGCGGTGCCCGATCCTGAACACCGGGAGCTGAGCCAGGAGCAGGATCGCCGCGAGCAGGAGGAGCGCGAAGGTCGCCCGGGCGTCGTTCAACGCGGACAGACCGGTGAGGACGAAGACCACGAGGAGCTCCACCCACCAGCGGCGCGACAGCCGGGCCAGCGCCAGCGTGACGACGGCGAGCGGGATGGCGAAGCCGAACTTGTAGGGGTTCGTCGCGAACTGCGCCGCCGAGGGCGAGATCCCGAGCAGGAGGCCGATGCCGAAGAACAGGGCGACCGTCGGGATCGAGAAGATCGTCCTGGTCCAGACGATGAGACCGATGGAGAGGACCGCACCGATCAGGAGGACCGTCGTGCTCGTCGCGATGGCCGGATCGACCGAGTGGTCGTCGCCGTTCGCGACCTGCAGCCAGATGCCTGCGCCGGCCGCGACGGTGCCGAGGCCGAGGAGCAGGCGGATGCCGACGAAGCGGCGGAGGACGGGGAGCCACAGCGGGACGAGCAGCGCCGCGACGAGGAAGCCCACCTGGACGCCCTGGTTGAGGACGATCCCCATGCCCGAGACGACGAGCGCCGCTGCCGCGATGATCTTGACCAGGACGGGCGCCGGGCTGTCGTCGGAGCCTCTCGAGAGCCCTGGCGCGAGCGAGGCGCGCGTCGGCGGCTCGAGGGTCGACGGCGTCTGCATGGGGACACTCTAAGCGAGGCGCGGCGCGTCACAAGGGGCGGGCTTGTCCCCCACATGACCCACACTCTGACGGGGGCTGGCACGGAATTTCAGGCCCGGGCAGAGTTTGTGCACAGATCGGGTTACACTTTCGTATCCCCTCTGACCCCCGTTCTGGGGACACCCACGTCTCAGTGTCCCCGCCGAACCTCCGTCTGACGCTCCGCCGACGAAAGGACCACCCCAGGGTGACTTCTCCTGCGCCACGCCACGTCGCCTCGCGACGACGCATCAACGTCCCGGCTCTCGCCGGCATCTCCGCCGGGATCGTCCTGGCTGCCGTCCTCCCCTCCCAGATCGCGCACGCCGCTCCGGCGACCGTCGCGAGCGACTCCTTCAGCCGCACCGTCTCTGCCGGCTGGGGCTCCGCCACGACGGGCGGCGCCTGGACCGGCACCGTCCGCTCGGGCGCCACCGCCAGTGTGCAGGGCGGCCAGGGAGTGATCTCCGGGCTCGCCAAGTCGACGTCCGCCATGGCCACCCTGTCGTCGGTCTCGAGCCTCGACACGGGTGTCGTCGGCACCATCGGGCTCCCCTCGACGCCCGCGACCCTCTACACGGCGTTCGAGATCCGCAAGCAGAGCAACGGCTCGTCCTACCGCGGTCGTCTCGAGCTCTCGCCGAGCGGCAAGGCCGTCCTCGCCGTCTCGCGCGTGACGAAGGCGGGCGAGGTCAACCTCGGCCGCTTCGCCCTCCCCGGCACCTTCACCCCCGGCCAGCGCGTCGTCGTCGAGTTCCAGGTCACCGGCACGTCGACCGTCACCATCCGCGGCCGCGCGAAGGTCGTCGGCGCAGCCACCCCCGGCTGGCAGCTCAGCGTGACCGACTCCTCGTCGTCCCGGGTCTCGACTCCCGGGGGCATCGGCCTCTGGGAGTACGCGGGCGGCGGCAACTCGGCTGCCCTCACCACCACGCTCGACGACCTGAAGGTCACCCGCGACCCGAGCTCCTCGTCGACGCCTCCGGCGACGACTCCCCCGGCCAGCCCGGCTCCGAGCCCCTCGGCCTCGACGCCGTCACGGCCGGCTCCGTCGGCTCCCGCCGCGCCTCCGGCCGGCTCGACGCCCGCACAGCCCGCAGACCCGACGCAGCCCGACCGCGGCTCCGTCGCTGTCGGCGGCACGAGCTACAAGGTGCCGTCCGACGCGGTCGTGGTGTCACCGTCCGGCAGCGATTCGGCCGCCGGCTCCCTGGCCTCGCCCCTGAGGACGGTCGGTGCAGCCATCGCTCGCGCCTCCTCCGGTGACACGATCGTCCTCCGTGCGGGCTCGTACAACGAGTCCGTCACCATCCCCCGCAACAAGACGCTGACAGTCCAGTCCTACCCGGGCGAGGCCGTGTGGTTCGACGGCTCCAAGCAGGTCACCGACTGGTCGCGAGCAGGATCCGACTGGGCGGCCTCCTGGAGCTACTTCCCGTCGTCCGTGATGGACGGCATCGCCGACAACCCGTTCTTCGTCGACTCCGCGAAGCCCCTGGCGTCGCACCCCGACCAGGTGTTCGTCGACGGCAGGCAGCTGACGCAGGTCGGCTCCGCGTCCGCGGTCACCCCCGGAACGTTCTACGCCGACTCGTCCAACGGGCGCATCGTGCTCGGAACCGATCCGTCGGGCCACAGCGTCCGCATCAGCAACCAGTCCCAGGCGATCAAGGTCCTGTCGCCCAACACGGTCCTGCAGGGCTTCGGCGTCAAGGACTACGCGACGTCGTACCTCGACAAGGGCGCCGTCCGACTCAGCAGCACCGGCGACGTGGCGCGGAACCTCGTCATCCAGGACAACGCCATGATCGGCATCAACGTCGAGAACGACGCCGCCGACCTCGATCACCTCACGGTGACCGGCAGCGGCCTCCTCGGCATCGGAGCCAACTCGTCCTACGGCCTCCAGGTCCGCAACTCCGTGGTGACCGGCAACAACAGCCAGGCGTTCAACGCCCAGCCCGTCGCCGGCGGCGTCAAGGTCACGCGGTCCCGCGGAGTGACCGTGTCGAACATCGACGCCAGCGACAACACCGGCACCGGCATCTGGTTCGACGAGTCCGTCTACGACGGGTCGATCGTCAACAGCACGTCGAGCGGCAACTCGGTCGACGGCATCCTGGCCGAGCTCTCCGACCACATCATCGTGGCCGGCAACGAGCTCAACGACAACAAGATCGGCGTCATCGTCTACAACACGGCGAACGTCGAGATCTACAACAACGCCATCGGCAACAACCGTCAGTTCGGTGTGAAGCTGGCTCAGGATGAGCGCCGTCAGGCCAACACGGGCATCACCGGTCACGACCGGCGGCGACCCCTGCCAGACCCGACGCTCACGTGGGTCGTCAAGAACGTGACGATCGCCAACAACGCCTTCGGCAGCGGCGGCCTTTACCAGATCTACGGCCTCGACGGGGTCACGAACATCCCGATGGACGCCATGCAGGTGACCATCACCGGCAACCTCTTCAACCAGCACCTGACCAGCGCGCAGTCGACGCTCGTCGGCTGGGGCGGAGGCGACAACCACACGGTGACCCGCTACAACGACGTCTCCACGCTGGGTCAGGCCAAGGGCTCGGCTCGAGGCAACGACGAGACGACCGGCGTCCTGCCGATCTCGGGGATGCTGTCCGCGGTGAAGGGCGCCCTCGGCATCGCCGTCGGGCTCCCGGGCGACGTGGCCGCCGCGCTGGGCGTGAAGCCCGGCAGCAAGGGTGTCGGTCCGTTCCACGGCTGATCACCCGCACGCACGAAGACGCCGCCCGGACCTCGGTCCGGGCGGCGTCTTCGTGTCTGTGCGGCGACAGGGGCGAGCGGCTAGCAGCAGCTGTCAGCGCCGCCGAGCGGTAGTCAGCAGCGCCACAGCGCCCCGCAGCACGCCCTCAGCGTCGCAGGATGCTCGGAGCCTGCTCGATCGCGTCCGCAGTGGCTCCGATGGCCTCTGCGGTGCGCTCCAGGAGCGCCGTGATGTCGCCGACGCCGAGATCGGGTGCCGCGTCGAGGGCCCGGGCGACCGCCTCGTAGTACTGCGCGTACATGGTCGCGCGGGCGCGGGCGCCCGTGTCGGTGAGCGACAGCAGGAGGCTGCGGCGGTCGGCGGGGTTCGGCGTGCGCTCGACGAGGCCGGCGCTCACGAGCCGGTCGGTCATCGCCGTGACGGCGCCCGTCGTGATGTCGAGGTGGATCGCCAGGGCCTTGGGCGTCAGGTCGTCCGCCTCGCCCACGTGCATGAGGGCATTGAACTCGAGGGGACTGAGGCCCACGCTGCCTGCGAAGACCGCGCGGAGGCGGCGGTGGGCCGCGTCTGCATCGGCCATGGCGGTGGCGACCTCGCGGACGACGGGGGTGTCGCCGGTCAGTGCGGGCGAGACGCGGTCGTCGGTGTCGGTCACGGCCAGGCTCAGGGTGTCTGTGGTCAAGGGGTCTCCTTCATGGAGAAGTTCGTGGATCAGTGTCGGTCGTCAGACCGAGGAGGTGATGGCTCAATGTTCGCAGCCGGACGGGTTTCGGTTTTGCCCCACTAGTGGGGGTTTTGGACGACCGATGAGAATCCCCATCATTGAGTAGCTTCACCAGTGAGTAATCCACTGGAACTCAAAGACTACTCGTCGAGCGGCTCACCAGCGTCGACGATCCTCCCCAACCACCCTCCCCCACCGAAGGATCACCCATGTCCAGCAACCATGTCGCCACCAAGGCCAAGCGCCTCCGCTTCGCTCCCCTCGCCATCGCCACCGGCGTGCTCGGCGCGGTCCTCCTCTCCGTCTCGATGTCCGGCACGCTCTCGGGCTTCGTCGCCAGCATCACCAACTCCACGAACACGGCCGCCTCGGGCGCCCTGACCATGCAGGAGCAGAACGCCGGCGCGGCGGTCACCTGCTCGTCCACCGACGGCGGCACCGTCTCGACCAACACGGCCACCTGCGCGACGATCAACAAGTTCGGCGGCTCGACCACGATGATCCCCGGCCAGACGGTCTCGACCCCGATCACCATCAAGAACACCGGCACCGTCGCGGCCAGCACCTTCACGCTGACCCCCGGCGCCAGCTGCACCCAGTCGAACAACGGCGCGCTCAACGGCTCCGCGACCGACCTGTGCTCGAAGATGACGGTCATCCTCACGAACACCACCGCCGGCACCACCGTCTACTCCGGCACCCTGGCGAACCTCGCCGCCGGTGGAGCGATCGCCCTCCCCGCCGCCGCCGCGGGCGCCACGACCGGCTTCACCTTCGCCGTGACCCTGCCCTCGACCGCCGGCAACACCTACCAGGGCCTCGCCGCCTCGCTGCCCCTCACCTGGACCTTCACCAGCTAGCAGCGCCGGCGATCCCGCCGACGAAGCACCCGGCACCACCCGCACCACCCCGCACCACGCGGCACCACCCGCACCACCCCGCACCACCCTTCCACCGCCCTCGGGCGGGGCCTCTCGAACCGGAGCCCCGCCCGGCACCACGGCCCTCCCACGGGCCACGAGGCCCCGACGGAGTCGAACCATGACGGACACCAGACAGCCCGAAGCGACCACGGTCGTCTCGGCAGGAGTCGTCGCCGACATCCGCATCGGGGCCACGCCGCGTCGCCGGCGGGCCCGCGTCGTCCAGACGGTCGCCATCTGGACCGGCGCCGCCCTGGCAACCGCCCTCGTCGTCCTCGCACTCGTCTTCCGCTCCGGCGGAGGCCAGTGGTTCATCGTCGAGACCCCCTCCATGGGCCAGGCCGCACCCGTCGGCACGCTCGTCCTCACCACCCCCGTCACGGCCTCCGACCTCCGGGTCGGCGACGTGATCACGTTCCACCCGCCGACCGAGCCCAAGGCCGTGTACACCCACAGGATCGTCGACATCACGGCCCGAGGGATCGTCACCCGCGGCGACATCAACGGCGCCACCGACCCCTGGGCGCTCAGTCAGAAGGACCTCGTCGGGGAGGCGACCACGATCCTGCCGCGCCTCGGCTGGCTCATCCGCGCCCTGCCGATCCTGCTGGTCGGAAGCGTCTTCGTGATGCTCCTGACGCACCTGATCCGCAACCCGGCCCGGCGTCAGTCGTACCGCATCCTGGGCTTCTCGATGCTGGCCTCCCTCACGGTGTACGTCCTCCGCCCGTTCGTCGGCCTGATCGTGCTCACCACGACGCCGCACGCCCACGGCGCCTCCGCCCAGGTCGTCTCCACCGGACTGCTGCCCATCAGCGTCAGCGCCAAGCACGGCACCACCGTCGACCTCGTCGCCGGACAGGTCGGCACCGTCACGGTGAACTCCGGGGCCGACATGGGCCGCTACAGCCTCTCCTCCGCGCTCCACCTGACGCTTCCCGAGTGGATCCTCTTCGGCGCGATCTGTGCGATCCCGCTGCTGTGGACCTTCGTCGTCGGCCTTCCCGGCACGCCCGACGAGGAGGAGGAGGAGTGAGCCTCCGGAGAGCCGCTGCCATCGCCGCGATCGCCGTCGGCGCCCTCGCGGTCGTCGCCGCGGTCGTCCCCGGCTCGTCCGCCGCCTACGTCGCCAGGATCGCCAACTCGACCGACACCGCGGCCACCGCGCCGTTCTTCACCTGCGCCGCAGCCCTCGCGAACGACAAGAGCGCGGCGCTCTTCACCCTCCCGCTCAACGAGGCCTCGAACTCGACCACCGCCGTGGACACCGACACCGGCGCCTACCCCGGCACCTACCGCGGCACCATGACGACCTCGACGACGACGCCCCTCGCCTGCTCGCGCGACACCGGCGGCGCCTACGTTTTGAACGGCACCTCGAGCTACGTCTCGACGGCGACGTCGTTCGCCAACCCGCAGACCTTCAGCGAGGAGGTCTGGTTCAAGACCACCGTCGCCGGCGGCAAGCTCATGGGCTTCGGATCGTCGCAGACGGGGTCGTCGGGATCGTACGACCGCCACCTCTACATCAACACGTCGGGCCAGCTCGTCTTCGGCACCTACAACGCCGCCACGAAGACGATCGCGACCTCGACCCCGGTCACCGACGGGACCTGGCACCAGGCGGTGGCGACGTTCTCCGGGTCGACCGGGATGGCGCTGTACCTCGACGGCGCCCTCGTCGCCCAGAACACGACCTTCAACGTCGCCCAGAACTTCACCGGCTTCTGGCGGGTCGGCTACGACGCGATCGCGAGCTGGCCCGGCGCGCCGACGAACGCGTACTTCACCGGCTCGCTCCGCTTCGCGAGCGTCTACACGACCGTCCTCACGGCCGCGCAGGTGCAGAACCACTACAACGCCGGTCGCTGACCCGCTGCGGGCCGGTCCGGGTCGATCCCCGGTCCGGTCCGGTCCGCAGGATCAGCCCCGCGTCACGCCGTCAGGTCGCCGATCGTCCACGACGCGGTGTGCGTCCGGCCCGGCTCCAGCCGCACGAGGTCGATGCCGGAGTCGAAGGCCCCGGGCGGGCAGGTCATCGGCTCGACGGCCAGCCCGAGACGGTTCAGCTCCGGCTCGGGACGGTCGGCGGTGTGCACCTGGACCCAGGGCAGCTCGGTCCCCCAGGTCATCTGCACGCCGGTGCCCTCGGGAGCGCTCAGCGTGACCCTGGCGGTGGCGCCGTCGGCGTCGCCGGCAGCGCCCGCGCGCTCGAGCCCGGTGAACGCGTGGTCGATGAACAGGTCGCCGATCGGCCTCGCAGCACGGAAGTCGAAGTCGGGGTGCTCGGTCACGGGGCGCGTCGCCACGGGGATGAGCCGGTCGGGGGTCACCTCGAGGAACTCCGCGGCGGGCAGCGTGAGCGTCCAGTCGTCGACGTGGCCGGCTCCGGCGCTGAGGTAGGGGTGGGGCGCGGTGCCGTAGGGCGCTGCGGCCTCGCCGGTGTTCGTGGCCTCCACCGTCGTGGTGAGGCCGTCGTCGTCGAGGGAGTAGGTCACGGCGATCCGGAGTGGGAACGGGTAGCCGTCGCTCGGCACGACGTCGGCCTCGAGCCGGGCAGACGCCTCGGACGCCTCCACGACGTCCCAGCGCGCCCAGGCCAGGAGCCCGTGCAGGGCGTGGCCGCGAGCGGGCTCGGTGAGGGGCAGCTGCCGCTCGACGCCGTCGAACGCGTAGCGGCCGTCCACGACGCGGTTCGGCCAGGGGGCCAGGATCGCGCCGCGGAAGACGGGACGGATCGAGTCGGCCTCGAACGGCACCGTCAGGTTCCGCCCGTCGACGGTGAGGCTGCGGAGGCTCGCCCCCACGGCCGCGATCTCGGCGCGGTAGCCGCCGTGACGGATGCTGGTCTGTGGTCCGGAGAGGGGGGTGTTCGTCATCGAAGTCCGTCTTTCTGTCGCGGTGGTCGTCGATCGAGGCTAGCGAGACTGGAGGGGCTGCGTGTGCTGTCGCGCACGATGAGCTCGAAGTCGGCGGTGACCGACACGAAGCCGTCGGGGGCGTCGGGCTCGCTGATCCTCCGCGCGAGGAGCTCGACCGCGAGCCGGGCGATCTGGGCACGACCGGGAGACATCGTCGTGAGGGTGGGGTGGGCGAAGCGCGCGTCGCGGGTGTCGTCGACACCGGCGACCGCCACGTCGCCCGGGACGGCGATCCCCCGCTCGAGGAGCTCCCACTGGGCCCCGAGGGCGAGCGCGTCGTTGAAGCCGAAGACGGCGTCGAAGCGGAGTCCCGACTCGAGCGCGCGCGCCGTCGCACGGGCCCCGGCATCGCGGTTCCAGCCGTCCACCTCGACGAAGAGGGCCTCGTCGGTCGTGAGGCCCGCCTGCGCGAGGGCCGCCTCGCTGCCCCGACGTCGCAGGACCGCCGTGTGGGTGCCGGGAGAGCCGGCGCCGAGCAGCAGGATCGTGCGCCTCCCGATCTCGAGCAGGTGCTCGACGACGCGCCGCGCGACCTCCTCGTCGGCGATGAGCACGTGGTCGGCCAGGCCCTCGAACTGCCGCTCGCCGATGATGACGAGGGGTAGCGACCGCGCGAGGTCCGGCGCGTCGTCGGGGCCGAGCGCGAGCGGGTCGAAGATGGCGCCGTCGATGAGCTGACGGTGGACGCCCGAGAGCGCGTCGAGCTCCCGCTCGCGGAGGTACGAGGTCGTCTCGACGAGGACCGTCAGCCCGAGGGGGGCCGCCGCGTCGATGACCTCCTGGGCGAGCTCGGCGAAGTACGCCTGGTCGAGCTCGGGGACGATCAGCGAGATCATCCCCGAGCTGCCGCGGCGGAGGCTCCTGGCCGACACGTTGACGCGGTAGTCGAGCTCCTCGACGGCCGCCCCGATGCGCGCGCGGGTCTCCTCGCGCATGTACGGGTAGCCGTTGAAGAAGTTCGAGACCGTCTTGACCGAGACTCCGGCCCTGGCGGCCACGTCGCGCATCGTGGCGGGCATGACAGGGCCCCTAGGCCGTGGCGGTCAGGCGCACCACGTTCCAGGAGAGCGGAGGCAGGACCACCTTCAGCACGGTGTCGTCCCAGCTCGTCGCGTCGTTGACCTCGGGAGCGACCTGGTCGGCCGTGTCGGCCGTGACGGTGAAGTAGGGGTCGTCATGACGCAGCGTCGTCGCCTCGACGAGCTCCGCGCCGCGGGGGCCGAACGAGCGCGTGTCGATGTCGATCGTCACCGACTCGGTCTGGGAGCGGTTGACCGCGAACACGGCCACGTCGCCCGACGCAGGATCGTGCGTCGCGACGGAGTCGATCACGGGGACGTCGCCGTGCTTCGCGGTCTCGTAGGTCGGCGACTGCAGCTCGACGCGGAGCACGTTGCCCTGCGCGAACCTCGACGCCTGCGCGAAGGGGTGGTAGGTCGTCTGCTTCCAGCTGCGGCCGCCGGTCTCCGTCATGATCGGGGCGATGACGTTCACCAGCTGGGCGAGGCTGGCCGAGACGACCCGGTCGCTGTGCCGCAGGAGCGAGATGAGCAGGCCGCCCACGACGACGGCGTCGGCGACGCTGTAGTGGTCCTCCAGCAGGACGGGAGCGACGGGCCACTCGGTCTCGGGGTTCTTCGAGGCCTCGCCGTCGAGGTACCAGACGTTCCACTCGTCGAACGAGATGTTGATCCGCTTGGTGGCCTTCTTCGTGGCGCGGACGTGGTCGACGCTCGCCACGAGGTCGTCGATGAAGGCGTCCATCTGGACACCGGAGGCGAGGAAGCTGCCGAGGTCGCCGTCCTTCTCCCAGTAGTACGCGTGCATCGAGATCAGGTCGACCTCGTCGTACGCCTCCTCGAGGACCTCGCGCTCCCAGGTGCCGAAGGTCGGCATCTCGGCGCCGGACGAACCGCAGGCGACGAGGGTGAGGTCAGGATCGATGAGGCGCATCGCCCGGGCCGTCTCGGCGGCGAGGCGGCCGTACTCCTTCGCCGTCTTGTGGCCGATCTGCCACGGGCCGTCCATCTCGTTGCCGAGGCACCACATCTTGATGCCGTAGGGCTTCTCGGTGCCGTTCTTCTTCCGGAGGTCGGAGTGGAACGAGCCGCCCTCGCCGTTCGTGTAGTCGAGCAGGTCGATCGCCTCCTGCACGCCGCGCGTGCCGAGGTTGACGGCCATCATCGGCTCGACGCCGGCCTTCTCGGTCCAGCGCATGAACTCGTCGATGCCGACGGTGTTGGGCTCGGTGGAATGCCAGGCGAGGTCCTTCCGGGCGGGACGGTCTTCGACCGGGCCGATGCCGTCCTCCCAGCGGTAGCCGGAGACGAAGTTGCCGCCCGGGTAGCGGACCGTCGAGATCCCGAGGTCGCGGACGTACTGCAGGACGTCGCCGCGGAAGCCGTCCTCGTCGGCGGTGGGGTGGCCCGGGTCGTGGATGCCGCCGTAGACGCAGCGGCCGAGGTGCTCGACGAAGGTGCCGAAGGTCTTCCGCGAGACCGGAGCGACGACGAACGCGGGGTCGAGGCTGAGACGGGCAGATGTCATGGGGGTTCTCCTTGGTTACATCGTTGTACTCGGAGTATGTACAACGATGTACTACCGCGTCAAGGGGTCGGATGCAGGATCCCGCCCGGGTCGGGGCATCGCAGCGAAGGAGGAGTCCGCACGCCCACACGCACAGAACGAGGACCCCGCCAGAACTCCTCCGGCAGTCACGACGGACGAGCGCGGGCAGAGGCATCGCAGCAAAGGAGGAGTTCCTCGCAGCAGAGGAGGATCCTGCCTCGCCCACACGCACAGGAGGAGGACCTCGGGCGAGATCCTGCGCGAAAAGAGGACTACCCCGCCAGAACTCCTCCGGCAGTCACGTCGTACGAGCGCGGGCAGAAGCCTCGCAGCAAAGGAGGAGCCCGCCTCGCCCGCACCCACAGAAGGAGGACCTCGGGCGGGATCCTGCGCGAAAAGAAGGGCGGCCCCTCCAGAAGTTCTCCGGCAGTCGCGACGTACGCGCGCGCAGAGGCATCGCAGCGAAGGAGGAGTTCCTCGCAGCAGAGGAGGAGTCGGCCTCGCCCACACGCACAGAAGGAGGACCTCGGGCGGGATCCTGCGCGAAAAAAGGACCAGCCCGCCAGAACTCCTCCGGCAGTCACGACGGACGCGCGCGAGCAGAGGCATCGCAGCAAAGGAGGAGTTCCTCGCAGCAGAGGAGGAGTCGGACTCGCCCATACGCACAGAAGGAGGACCTCGGGCGGGATCCTGCGTGAAAAGAGGGACGACCCCGCCAGAACTCCTCCGTTCGCGACGACGTACGCGCGCGTGCACGGCGCGTCGCTCGAAAGGAGGAGCCCGCTTCGCCCACACGCACAGGAGGAGGACCTCGGGCGGGATCCTGCGCGAAAAAAGGACCAGCCCCCCAGAACTCCTCCGGCAGTCACGACGGACGCGCGCGGGCAGAGCACGTCGCAGCACCCACGCCCGAAGCACGAGGATTCCCCCGGAGACGACGAAGGCAGGCCCGGAGGCCTGCCCTGTCGATGCGCCCGAGGCGCCGGGGTGGTGCTAGACGGTGACGGCCGCCAGCACCTCGTCGAGGACGGCCGAGGCCTCCTCGTCGGTGGACTTCTGAGCGAGCGCGAGCTCGGAGATGAGAACCTGGCGCGCCTTGAGCAGCATGCGCTTCTCACCGGCCGAGACTCCGCTGTCTTGGTCGCGGCGCCACAGGTCGCGGACGACCTCGCTGACGCTGTAGACGCTGCCGGAGCCCATCTTCTCGGTGTTGGCCTTGAAGCGCCTCGACCAGTTGCCGGGCTCTTCGACGTGGTCGCTGCGCAGGACCTCGAAGACCGCCTCGACGCCCTTGGCGTCGATGACGTCGCGGACGCCCACCAGGTCGACGTTGTCGACGGGGAGCTCGATCATCAGATCGCTCGCGTGGACGTTCAGGGTGATGTATTTCTTCTCGACGCCCTTGATCGTGCGGGTCTTGACCGCGGTGATGGTGGCTGCGCCGTGGTGGGGGTACACGACGGTCTCCCCTACTTCGAAAATCATCTAGTCGTGCCTCTGTTCTCTTTACGAGTCGTGACGGATCCGGAGAGCAGCTCGAGACGAGTGCGGACCGTTGCCGGGCATCATCTCGGCAGTCTTACCATTCTACCCGATAAAGAGGGACTAGGATGCCGCGGCCCCGACCAGACGGACGCCCCCAGAGAACACGACCGATCCCGGAGAACAGGGCCGCTCAGAAGACCAGGACGAGCAGGACGACGTTCAGCACGATGAGCGCGACGGCCGCGACGGCCGCGAGCGCGGTCGTGTGCCACCGGTTGCGGAGGTCGCCCATCGTCGCCCGGGACGCCGTGAAGAGCACCAGCGGGACGAGTGCGAACGGGATTCCGAACGACAGGACGACCTGGCTGATCACGAGGGCGGAGGTCGGGTCGGCGCCGAACGCGAGGAGCGCCAGTGCGGGGAGGAGGGTCACGATCCTGCGGTAGAGGAGCGGGACTCGGTAGTGCAGGAGGCCGTGCATGATCTCGGAGCCCGCGTAGGCGCCCACCGAGGTCGAGGCGAGGCCGGACGCGAGCAGGCCCACCGCGAACAGGGTCGCGACGAGCGGCCCGAGGTGCACCAGGAGGGCCGCGTGAGCCCCCTCGAGCGTGTCGGTCCCCGAGACTCCGCGGAGGGTGCCTGCGGCGACCAGCAGGATCGCGACGTTCACCGTCCCCGCGACGACGAGCGCGATCGTGACGTCGATCCTGGTCACCCTCAGGAGCCGCCGGGGCGCCACGAGCGACCCCTCGAAGCGGTCGCGGGCGAGCGCGGAGTGCGCGTAGATCGCGTGCGGCATGATCGTCGCGCCGAGGATCGAGACCGCCAAGAGGACCGAGCGCGAGCCCTCGAAGTGCGGCACGAGCCCCGACGCCACGGAGGCCCAGTGCGGCGGGGCCACCAGGAGGCCGGCGCAGAAGCCGACCGCGATCAGGACCACCATGCCGGTGATGACGCGCTCGAACAGCTGCGCCCGCCCGCGGCTCTGCAGGAGCAGCAGGCACAGGGAGATGATGCCGGTGACCAGGCCGCCGACGAGCAGCGGCAGCTGGAACAGGAGGTTCAGGGCGATCGCGCCGCCGATGACCTCGGCGATGTCGGTCGCCATCGCGACGAGCTCGGCCTGCGCCCAGAACGCCCGCCGGACCCAGGGCTTCGAGAGGCGCCTCCCGAGGAGCTCGGGGAGGCTGGCCCCGGTGGCGATGCCGAGCTTCGCCGAGAGGTACTGGATGAGCCAGGCCGTGGCGTTGCCGGCGATGACGACCCAGACGAGCAGGTAGCCGAACAGCGCCCCCGCCGTCATGTTGCTCGCGACGTTGCCCGGGTCGAGGTAGGCGACTCCCGCGACGACCGCGGGCCCGAGGAGGGTGACCAGGCGCGCGGACGACGGCGGCCGGCGCGTGTCGCTCGGTGGCGCCTCGGTCGTCATCGGTGCCCTTCGCTCGGTCGCGCCGCGGTGGGCGTCGCGAGTGCCGCTCCAGAACGCCACTTGAGGAGTGCCACGGTCTGGACTGCCACAGTAGAGGACCCCGCCGACACTCGCTCGGCGGTCTTGCCGGTCGCGACTCCGCGGGGCCTGCGACAATGACGACACCATGTCCATCAGTCGGCGGCTGTTCCTCCTGGGCTCCCTGTCGGGGGCGGGAGTGCTCGTGCTGTCGGGGTGCACCGATCCTGCGCCCGCCCCGTCGGCCACCGCCACCAGGGCGCCGAGCCCGTCGCCCAGCCCCACCCCGAGCGGCCCTGCGCCCGCCGCCTTCCGCCGCAGCCGCTGGGGAGCGGACACCTACAGCTACGGGTCGTCGAGCTACCTCGCCGCGGGCGCGACCGATGCCGACCGCGCGGCGCTCGGAGCGAGCCTCGACGACAAGGTGTTCTTCGCCGGCGAGGCGGTGGCCGCCTCCCAGCCGGGCACCGTCATGGGCGCCCACTCGTCGGGCCTGACCGCGGCAGCCGAGGTCGCGGCCGTCGCGGCTCCCGGCGAGCGCATCGCCGTCATCGGCGCCGGCATGGCGGGCGCGACAGCCGCGCGGACCCTCGCCGACCAGGGCTACGACGTCGTGGTCATCGAGGCGCGGGGCCGGGTCGGCGGCAGGATCGCGTCGTACGACTCCGACGACTGGCCCATCGAGGTGCAGCTCGGCGTCGGCACCCTCACCGGCGACGGTGCCGCGGCCTTCGAGTCGCTGCTCGCCTCGGCCGGTGTGACCACCGTCGAGGTCGAGGCGACGGCGACCGCCAGGATCGCCGGCCGGGAGACCCCGCTGCCGACGTCGACGGCGGTGTCCGAGGCCCTCGACACGGCCGCCGCCTGGGCTGCGGAGCACGCCGGCGAGGAGAGCGTGCAGGACGCCGTCGCGTCGTCGGGAGCGTCGGCGCGGCTCGACACGCGCCCCGACTCGAGCGGCGTGTCGGACGCCGACCGCCTCGCGTTCCTGCTCGACGAGGCACTGCCGGCCCGGGTCGGCGCGGCGGCGACGAAGGTGTCGTCGCGGGTGCTGGGCGACGAGATCCTGCCGGGCTCCGGGCAGCTCGTGACCGGCGGCTTCGGCGACTACGTCACCGACCAGCTCCGCGACCTCGACGTGCTCCGCAGCAGCAACGTCACGCAGATCGACTACGGCAACGAGGGCGTGGGCCTCCGGCTGGTCACGGGCGAGTCGCTCTCGGCCGACCGCGTCGTCTCGACCATCCCCCTCGGCGTGCTGAAGAAACGGAGAATCGTCTTCGTCCCGGCGCTGCCCAGCACCCACCTCGACGCCATCGACGCGCTCGGGATGGGAGTCCAGGACGTCCTGTGGCTCCGCTTCGACCAGCGCCTCTGGTCGACCGACGCGACCGTGTGGGCCGTGCTCGACGAGTCGGCCGCCTACCGGCTCTGGCTGAACCTGGAGCCCGCGACCGGGTTCCCGATCCTGGTGGCCCTCACCGGCGGCCGGACCGCCACCGCCCTCGAGAAGCTCAGCGACTCCGATGCGGTCGACGCCGCGGTGCGGTCGATCGCGCCCTACTTCGACCTGGTGCCGTCGACGGCGTCGCCGACTCCGACGCCGGGTGCCGGGTCGTCGCCGACTCCGACGCCCTGACCGCTCCCCCGGAACGGGCGGACGCGCGGGCGCCCGGGCCTCGGCCTCAGGTGGCTCAGCCCGATCAGGGCCGCCAGCACGCCCACGACGATGGCCAGCACGAGTCCGTTGTACAGCCGGAACTGCGCGACGCTCACCTGCGCAGGATCGAGGAAGAAGTACGGGTACCAGCGCACCTCCCGGCCTCGAGCCAGCGTGAACCACCCCCAGGCCAGCGGGTACAGCAGGACGAGCCAGAGCGTCCGCCAGCGCACGGGCGTCCGGCCGGGCGCCACCACCCAGTCGACGAGCACGTAGCCCGCCAGCCAGAAGTGCAGCACCTGGCTCGACGGAGGGAACGCCAGCGAGTAGTGGTGGCTCGCCGACTGCGAGACGATCACCGCGAAGACGACGCCCGAGACGATGACGTAGCAGGAGACCAGCGCGTGCACCGCCGCGAACCACGGCGGATCGCTCCGGCCCCCGACGGTCAGCACGCCCGAGATCGCGAGGACGGCGACGTTCGCCATATTGCTCTGCTGCGTGAAGTAGCTGAAGTAGTTCAGGGTGGCGAACGTCGAGAAGCCCAGGACGTACTCGAAGTTGGCCCAGAGCGCCGCCACGCCCACCGCTGCCGCCGCCAGCCGCACGAGTCCGAACAGGCGGAACGCGAGGGTGGTGTGCACCGCCTCACCCGCTCCCGCCTCGACCGCCGTGGCGACCGGGGCCGCCGCCTACCCCGACGAGCGTAGCGAGATCGCCCGGGAGCGGCCGGGGCGGCGCCTCGTGGGCACGGCGTCTCCACGGCGCCGGCTCGGCGCCGGCACGGCGTCTCTGGCTACGCGTCGTCGACGGCGTTGAAGCGCTCGAGGCCCCGCGCCAGGCGGTCGATCTCGTCGTCCGACCAGTCGGCGAGCCGCCGCTCGAGCTCGCTGTGGTTGGCCTCGGTCGACGTCTCGAGGAGCTCGCGCCCGCGATCCGACAGGCGCAGGATCTGCCCCCTCGCCCCGGCGCGCTCGGCTTCCGGGGCGACCTCGACCAGCCCCAGCTCCTGCAGGTCGCCCACCTGGCGGGAGATCGTCGACCGGTTGAGGCGGAGGCCCTGGGCGATGTCGATGGCGCGGCAGTCGCGGGTCTGCGCGATGAAGGTCAGGAGCGTGTGCTGGACGACGGTCAGCGGGGCGGCGGCTCGGCGGTTCCGCGCGACGGCCCTCCGCGAGATGGTCTCCATCTGCGTGTAGACGGCCCTGGTGCGCTCGGCCCGCGGCGACTCCCCGCCCATACCCGACTCCATGCCCGCGAGTGTACCGATCGGGTGTATCGTTGACTGTTGCATGATGCAACACTACGACTCCCTCCCGACGCGCGAAAGGCCAGCGGTGACGACAGACACCTCCCCCACCCGATCCCTGCAGCAGGTGGCCCTCCGGCCCTCCTCCCCCCGGACGACCGATTCGGGGGCGCAGGATCACGGGGCCGCTCACCGGCACCTGCCCGCACCCGCCCGCGGGCCGCGCACCCTCTTCGGCGCGCCCCTCGGAGTCCTCCGCGCCTTCGGTCTCGCCGTCCTGGTCCCGCTCTTCCTCGCTGTCGGCATGTCGCTCGCGTACCTCGGCGCGTTCCACCAGCCGACGCCGCACGACCTCCCCGTCGCCGTCGTCGGCACCAGCGCCGAGACGCAGGTCTTCGCGCAGCGCCTCACCGACAGCGACCCCGACGCGCTGAGCGTCCGCACCGTCGCCACCGAGGCCGAGGCCCGGAAGCTCATCGAGGGCCGCACCCTCACCGCCGCGTACGAGCCGACGGCCACGCAGGCCACGCTGCTCGTCTCGTCCGCCGCGTCCGAGACGAGCGCCAACGTGGCGCAGAAGATCTTCCAGCCGATCGCCTTCTCCCAGAAGCTCCCGTACCAGGTCGTCGACGTCGTGCCGGCGGCCGAGCACGACTCGACCGGTCAGGGGCTGTTCTTCCTGCTGGTCGGCCTGAGCGTCGGCTCCTACGCCACCGCCGCCGCGGTCGCAGCGTTCGCCGCCCGTCTCGGCATCCGCGCGTCGATCCTGACCTCGTTCGTCATGTCGGCCGTGGTCTCCGGCATCGCCATGACCGTGGCGGGCCCGATCTACCACGTCGTCGACGGCAATGTCTGGGGCATCTGGCTGCTCGGCTGGCTCTACTCGGTGGCGATCATCCTGATCGGGGTGGGCCTCCACCCGATCCTGCGCCACTGGACCACCGCCGCCCTGACCATGCTCTTCGTCATGCTCAACTTCACCTCGTCGGGCGGCATCTTCGCGGTGCACCTCATGCCCGGGTTCTTCGCCGGGCTCCACGCCTTCTGGAACGGGGCCGCCTGGCTCGACGCCGCGCAGACGGTGCAGTACTTCCCCGGGCACGGGTACGGGCTCGACGTCCTGCGCCTCGGCCTCTGGGCGGTCGTCGGGCTGGGGCTCGCGCTGCTGACGCACCTGCTGAGCGCCCGCCGCGTGCGGCTTGCGAACGAGCGCGTCGCCACGCGCGAGGAGGAGCAGGTCATCGCGGCGTAGCCCGGGGCGGCCGGCGGCGGCGCCCCCGCGCTGCTGCCCCACCCCCGCACGCCAAAACCCTCCCGTTCGGCTGCCGCGGTGGTCCTAGGACCACCGGGGCAGCCGAACGGGAGGGTTTAAGGGAGCACCGCGGGACCCGGCCCGCGGGGCCGAGCCGGGCCGGGAGGGTTTGAGGGAGCCCCGCGGGGCCGAGCCGGGCCGGGTGGTCCGGGCAGCGCCGGGCCGGGCGGCCGGGCAGCGCCGGCCCGGCGGGCAGGCCGGGCTAGTGGCCCATCGGGACGGGCGCGCCCTCGATCACCGGCGGCTTGCGGACGAAGAAGCTCGCCGCGATCGCGAAGAGCGAGATGATCGCCCCGGTGAGGAACGCCGTCTGCACTCCCGCGGCCGTCGCCGAGACCTGCCCCGCGCCCTCGGAGACCCTCGAGGCGGCGGTCGTCGCGAGCAGCGTGACGAAGAGCGCGGTGCCGACGCCGCCGGCGACCTGCTGCATGGTGCCCAGGATCGCGCTGCCGTGCGAGTAGAGGTCGGGGCGGACCGAGCCGAGCGACGCCGTGAAGAGCGGCGTGAAGGTGAAGGCGAGCCCGATGCTCAGGATCACGTGCACGATCGGGATCACGAAGGCCGGCGTGCCCTCGCGGAGCACCATGGCCATCGCCCAGAGCGCGCCGCTGACGAGGACGGCGCCCACGACGAGGAGCGGTGTCGGCCCGATGCGGTCGTAGAGCCGGCCGACGACGGGCGACAGGACGCCCATGACGATGCCGCCGGGGAGCAGGAGCAGACCGGTCGTCAGCGTGGAGAAGCCGAGGACGTTCTGCATGTAGATCGGCAGGATGATCAGCGTGCCGAACAGGGCGAGCATGCTGATGGCGATCATCACGATCGACACCGCGAAGGTGCGCGAGGTGAAGGTGCGGAGGTCGAGAAGGGCGACGCCGCGCGGCGCGAGCCGGATCTGCCGCCAGACGAACAGGGCGAGGGCCGCGGCGCCGACGAGCACCGGGACGATCGGCATCACCGGCTGAGGCGTGCCGGAGGCCGCCTCGCCGACGCTCGACAGGCCGTAGAGGAGCCCGGAGAACGCGAAGGCCGACAGGATCACCGAGAGCACGTCGAGCGGGCTCTTGCGGGTGACGGTGACGTTCTTCATCTTGATGCCGCCGACCACCAGCGCGACGAGCGCGATAGGCAGCACGATGACGAACATGAAGCGCCAGGAGAGCGCTTGCAGGATCAGGCCGGAGATCGTCGGGCCGATGGCCGGCGCCACCGAGATCACGATCGAGATGTTTCCCATGACCCGGCCGCGCGAGGCGGGCGCGACGAGCGTCATCGCCGTCGTCATCAGGAGCGGCATCATGATCGCGGTGCCGCTGGCCTGCACGACGCGGGCGATGAGCAGGATCGAGAAGCCCGGCGCGATCGCGGCGATGGCGGTTCCGAGGCTGAACAGCGACATGGCGGTGATGAAGACCGGCCGCGTGTTGAAGCGCTGGAGCAGGAAGCCCGTGACGGGGATGACGACCGCCATCGTGAGCATGAAGCCGGTGGTGAGCCACTGCGCCGTCGCCGCGGTGACACGGAGGTCGACGACGAGGCGGGGCAGGGCCACGCTCATGATGGTCTCGTTCAGGATCACGACGAACGCCGAGACGAGGAGCAGGCCGATCACGAGGCGGTTGCGCTTGGCGTCCGCCTCGCCGGTGCCGGCGGCCGCGGGGCCACCCGCAGGAGCAGCACCCGCAGGAGCAGCGCCGTCAGTCGCAGCGCCCGGCGCAGACGCGGGCCTGCCGGCCTTGGAGGGAACGGCCGGAGCCGTGGTGGTGTCGTTCGTCAAGGTGATCCTGTCGTGATCGTGGGGGAATCGCGGCGAGTGTCGGCGGTACTGGGGTCGAACGCTGGATGACGCCCAGTATTCCCCCGACCACCGACACCCGCATCCCCCCGTCTGGCGAGGGATCGGCGACTCACGAGGGATCGGCGACGAGCTCCACGGTGCTCTCGAGCGGCGTCGCGCTCACCGACGTGCCGACGTGGACGTCGAAGGTCCCGCCCTCGTACGCCCAGCCGTCGTCCCAGTGGGCGAAGGAGCGGAGGGGCAGGGCGATCTACACCGTGGCGGACTCCCCCGGGTCGAGCTCGACGCTGTCGAAGCCGACGAGCCAGCGCGCGGGACGCTCGACGGAGCCGCCCGAGCGCGAGAGGTACGCCTGCACGACCTGCTTGCCGCGGCGTGATCCTGCGTTCGTCACGCGGAGCGCCACCGAGGCGCCCGAGGGCGTGGCCACCGAGACGGCGCCCACTGAGGAGCCCGACGAGCCGCCGGGCACCACGGCCCGGCCGTCGACACGCAGGTCGCCGAGCTCCCATTCCGTGTAGCCGAGGCCGTGGCCGAACTCGTAGGCGGGCGTGCGCCCGGCTCGGAGCCAGGCCCGGTAGCCGATGTGGATGCCCTCGTCGTAGCGCACGAGGCCGTCGCGCGGCGTGACGTCGAGCACGGGCACGTCGTCGAGGGTCGCCGGCCAGGTGGTGGGCAGGCGGCCTCCCGGCTCGACGGCTCCGAGGAGC